>ULUG01050124.1_pt1 | contig 49735 bp, 38 predicted proteins | sample 1958331 | NCBI WGS metagenome assembly ULUG01 (sample SAMEA4835755, study PRJEB28245) | human gut metagenome | biome: gut microbiome; material: fecal sample | place: Denmark | collected 2008
AGTATTCTTCAATATCGGTAATAGCGAAATGTAACCGCAAGAATTTTTATAGATACGATAATTATTTGTCTGAAAAAATTATAGGAATAAAGGTGATGAATACAATTACAGGAGAAAGTCTTGACTCGATTTTAAATTGTCCACCAATGCCGATTACAATGTGGATAGATTGTGGCATACAGCCGTGGTTTACCCGTCCTCTACCCCCCGGGAGATATAAATTTCAGTTATCTTTGGTCTTGGACGATGGCCGACGGCTGACAGATGAAACCGACGAGATTGAAATTACAGCCGTCCCGGAAGAGTAAGCTACATTTCCGGCGATTCAGAGTACGGCTGTAGCGCAGCCTTTATGTATCGTATTTATATCTCCGGAAATTTTTTTGGAGGGGTTTGTTGATGAAAATTCGCGAATTGTCACTAATTTTGTATCTGCCATCCTATAACTTAAACCGAAAAACATGGAGCAGCATAACCTTTCATCCCAGCAGGAGGAGCAACTGATACAGCATGAGTTCGACGATCTTCTCAACGGCTATCTCCACAGCAACCACCGCAAAAAGGTGGAAATAATAGAGCGTGCCTTCAAATTTGCCAAGGACGCCCACGCCGGAGTGCGCCGCCGTTCGGGCGAGCCCTACATACTCCACCCCATAGCCGTGGCCAAGATCGCGAGTCGCGAAATAGGCCTGGGGTCGACCTCGATATGTGCCGCGCTGCTTCACGACGTGGTGGAGGACACCGATTACACCGTAGAGGACATAGAACAGCATTTCGGAAAGAAAATCGCCCAGCTCGTGAGCGGTCTTACAAAGATTTCGGGAGGCATTTTCGGTGACCGTGCCTCGGCGCAGGCTGAGAACTTCCGCAAACTTCTGCTCACCATGAGCGAGGATATCCGTGTGGTGCTCATCAAGATGGCCGACCGTCTGCACAATATGCGCACTCTCGGTTCGATGGCACCCAACAAGCAGTATAAGATAGCCGGCGAGACATTATATATATATGCGCCGCTGGCTCACCGTCTGGGACTCTTCGCCATAAAGACCGAACTCGAGGATCTCAGCTTCAAATACGAGCATCCCGCGGCCTACGCCCGCATAGCCGAGCAGATCCGCAACTCGGCGGCCGGCCGCGAGGCCGTTTACAACAACTTCGCCAATCCCATCCACGAGCGTCTCGACCAGATGGGGATAAAATACGAGGCAAAGGCCCGCCTGAAATCCGTCTATTCCATCTGGCGCAAGATGGAGACAAAGAAGATACCTTTCGAGGAGGTCTACGACCTCTACGCCATGCGCATAATCTTCGAGTGCGACGACCCTGCCGTGGAGAAGGAGATGTGCTATAAAATATATGTGGCGCTCACCGATCTCTACCGTCCGCATCCCGACCGCACCCGCGACTGGATCACCACCCCCAAGGCCAACGGCTATCAGGCGCTCCACGTGACGCTCATGGGTCCCGACGGCAACTGGATAGAAGTGCAGATCCGCAGCCGCCGCATGGACGAGATTGCCGAAAAGGGCTTTGCGGCACATTGGAAATATAAAATAGGCGAGAGCGACGAGGAAAGCGAACTCAACGTGTGGCTCAGTACTATCAAGGACATCCTCGACGATCCCACGCCGAGCGCCATCGACTTTCTCGATACTCTCAAACTCAACCTTTTCGCCTCCGAGATAGTGGTGTTCACTCCCAAGGGCGAGCTCATTACCCTTCCGGCAGGCGCCACGGTGCTCGATGTGGCTTTCGCACTCCACAGCGAGATCGGAACTCATTGCATAGCCGGAAAGGTGAACCATAAACTCGTGCCGCTGAGCCAGAAACTTAACAGCGGCGATCAGGTGGAAGTGCTCACTTCGCAATCGCAGACACCCAAAACCGAGTGGATGAATTTTCTGGCCACCGCCAAGGCCAAAACCCGTCTGCGCAAGGAACTGCGCAAGGAGCAGCAGCCGGTGGTGGAGCGCGGGCAGGCCATTTTCGACAAATTCATAGCCGACAACGGCATCACTCTCAACAACGATGTGATGACCAAGATACTCGGAAAATATCACGCCTCAACGCGCGAGGAGCTGTTCACCCGTCTCGGAGAGGGCGTCATTACGCTCGACGAATATGTCAGCTCCGGCCCGTCAAGCACCGCCCGCTCGCTCCTTTCGAAGATATTCCGCATCGGCGCCAACCGCAAGAGCAAGCCCTCGGAGGAACCGGAGCAGAAACCGTCGGAGCGTCAGGTTATAAATACAAAAGAAACCTACGTGCTGAAATTCAACGAGAAAGGCGCCAATTTCAAGTTTGCGGAGTGCTGCCGTCCTATTCCCGGCGATGAGGTGATGGGCTTCATCAACGAAAACGGCGAGGTTGAAGTGCACGAACTCACCTGCCCCCGCGCGCAGGTGCTCAAAGCAAGCTACGGCCCGCGCATCGTGGCCACGAAGTGGGACGACGTGACCGGCCGCTTCCCCGCCACTGTGATTATTGAAGGCATCGACCGCCACGGAATCCTGCAGGAACTCACCCGCATGATTTCCACTGCTCTCAACATCGACATCCGCCGCCTCAACATCGAGGCGCAGAACGAGGTGTTCACCTGCGACCTCGGGGTGATGGTGAGCGACACCAAGGCAGTCGACACGCTAATACGCAACGTACTGAAGATTAGCGGCGTGAAGAAAGCACGCCGCGCAAAATAACTCACCTTTGTCATGAAGAATCCGAGCAAGACTTACATACGTATTCTGGCATTCCTCGCAGTGGTGGCCGTGACGGTTTATTTCCTTCCCCGCAGCGGCGAGAATCACTACACTTACGAGGTGAACCGCCCGTGGAGCTACGCACTTCTGACGGCGCCGTTCGATATCCCCGTGCATCTCGACTCAGTGAGCGCGCAGCTCGTCCGCGACAGCGTAGACCGCGATTTCGAGCCGGTCTACAAGCGCGACGTAGCCACCGAGAAACTCGTGATTTCCGACTACGCCGTGAAGCTGAATACCCTGCAGAACTCAACCATCACGCCAACCGACAAGAACCGTCTGCTCGCCGAACTTAAGAAAATTTTCGACGACGGAATAGTAGACCGCGACACCTATACCAAAATCGCCGAAGGACGGCTCCCCGCCGTCAGGTTCATCGTGGAAAACATGGCGCTCTCGATGCCTACCACCCGCTACCGTTCGAGCCGGAGCGCCTATTCGCGCATCGACTCGCTTTTCCGCGACCCCGGAATCCACAACGCCATCATGGTGACGAAGCTCGCCGAGGTGCTTCAGCCCAACATAACGCTCGACACCGCGGCCACCAAGCGGCTTTACGACGAGACCATGCAGAAGGCCATGGCTCCTGTCGGGGTCATCCAGCAGGGCGAGAGGATTATTGACCGCGGCGACATAGTGACGCCGCGTCTCGACGCCGTGCTCTCCACCTACGAGGAACTCGCCGACGAGCGGGGCAACGGCAGCGTAAACAAACACTACTATCCTATCGTGGGGCAGGCTCTGTATATGCTCGTGCTCATGTCGGTGCTTTACATCTACCTCTTCTTCTTCCGCCGTGACTATTTCAACGACTTACGCACCATCTGCCTGATACTCTCGCTGATAACCATCTTCGCGCTGCTTACGTTCGCACTCCACGCCGGGTTTGCCAACGGCGGCCTTTACCTCGTGCCGCTTACCATTCTGCCGATTATGCTGCAGGTGTTTCTCGACTCCCGCACCGCATTCATGGGCAATCTCATCGAGGTGCTCACCTGCGCGCTCATCGCATCTTTTCCCCTCGAATTCATTTTCCTTCAGACCGTGGCAGGTATGGTGGCCATTACGTCGCTCAAAGACCTCTCGCGCCGCTCGCAGCTTATCCGCGCCGCAGCGTTCGTCTTTCTGGCCTACGGACTCTGTTATGTGGCAATCGAGGTTATCCATAGCGGCTCCATTGAGCGGATATCGACCCGGATGTTCGGCTATCTCGCTGTAAATGCTGTATTTATCTCGTTCAGCTATATTCTTATGTTCTTGTTCGAGCGCGGTTTCGGCTTCACCTCGAGAGTTACGCTCGTGGAATTGTCGGACATCAATAACCCTCTTCTGCGCGAACTTTCCGAAGAGTGTCCCGGCACTTTCCAGCACTCCATGGCGGTGAGCAACCTCTCGTCGGCGGCCGCCCACCGCATCGGCGCCAATGTACAGCTCGTGCGCGCCGGCGCTCTCTACCACGATATCGGCAAAATCAAGAATCCGGCTTTCTATACTGAAAATCAGCACGGCGTGAATCCTCACGACGCGCTCAATCCCATTCAGAGCGCCAGAGTGGTGACAGGCCATGTAGCTGAAGGCATCGCGCTGGCCGACAAAGCCAAACTTCCGGCCATAATAAAGGATTTCATCCGGGAGCATCACGGCGCAGGCCGCGCACGCTACTTTTACACCACCTACTGCAACTCGCACCCCGGGGAGCAGGTCGACGATACTCCTTTCCGCTATCCGGGTCCGAATCCGCGTTCGCGCGAAACCTCGATTCTGATGATGGCCGACGCCGTGGAGGCGGCCTCGCGCTCTCTTACCGACCATTCTCCCGAGGCGATTTCGGCGCTTGTCAACAAAATCATCGACTCTCAGGTTGCCGAGGGTCTCCACAACGATTCGCCGCTCTCGTTCCGCGACGTCAAGGAAATAAAAGAAGAGTTTGCCCGCCGTCTGCGCACGATGTACCACTCGCGCATATCGTATCCCGACCTTAAGACAGCCCCCGCGCCGCAGGCTGCCGATGGAGAAGTGCGCATTGAAGACGCCGACAATACCGGAAAGAACGAGTCTGGGAACAACGGCTCGCCTCAGGTGAAATGACCCTTTTGCTCCTAAGATTGTTCATAATACAGAACCTCTAAATATGTATGATATGGCACTTGTCATTACAGGTATAATTCTGCTTGCCCTCTCGGTTGTGCTGGCATTTGTCCCCGTCAGGTGGAGTGCGCCGGTGGCGTGGTGCGGTCTGCTGCTGAGCGGGTGGGGGACGGTCGTGGAAATCGGTACCGGAACCTATGTGTTCTGGGCGGTGGCCGCAGCCATTGTCCTGGTTATAAGCTATCTGCTGCCGTCTGAAATAGCCCGGTCAGGCAAAGGCAACGGCTATATTTGCGGTGCCACTCTTGCGGGCGCCCTCGTGGGACTCGTGATTTCCCATGCAGCCCTGATAATAGGGGCTGTGCTCGGCGCTTTCTGCGGCGCGCTTGCCTATAGCCGCACTCCGGCCGGCGCCGCACTCGGATTTCCGTCGCCAAAATTTCTGAACTACCTGTGTGCCAAAGGTTTGCCCGCAGTGGTTACAATGTGTATCGTGGGGCTGGCTGTCGGCGCGCTCACCGCCATCTATGGCCCGCAGTGAAAACCTCTAAACTGATTGCAATGCGAAAAATATTCCTGCTCATAATTCTCGTCTCGGCCGCGGCATTGTGCGCCCCTGCCCAGGTTCTCCCGCATCTCAAACGCGAGAAACCCGACATCGAAAAACTCAAACGTGAAATCAACGACCGCACCTCGCCTTATTATTATCCCCGGCTTATGGAGGAGTATAAGAAGAACGACACGCTGATGAAAATCGACAAGTTCCGCCATCTCTATCTCGGCTACATGTTTCAGGAGGACTATACCCCCTACCGTTCCGGAGAGCACCCCCTGCGCTTTACCCGGAAGAACGACGACAGAGACAAACTCACCAGGCAGGAATGCGACTCCGTGATTGCATACGCCGAGAGGGCGCTCGACGACAATCCCTTCAACCTTCAGGAAATGGTGCTTCTGATCAACGCCTTAAGGGAAAAAGGAAAGAAAAATCTCGCGAATATATGGCAGTATAAGCTCAACTACCTGCTTATGGCCATAGTGTCGACCGGAACCGGTCTCGACGAGGAAAATGCCTGGTATGTAATTGAGCCTCAGCATGAATACGTGCTCCTTAATATGATGAATTATACTGTCGACGACCACGTGTTCTACGACCCTTGCTACGAGTATATCACCGTGCGCGACCGCGACGGGAAAACCGCCGGCGGCTACTATTTCAATATCGGCAATCTTCTCGAGGAGTATTACCGCAAGCATCCCGACGAGCAGTGACCGATTTTGCTAATTTGTTGGTCATTATATCCACGATTGTTCCGCTATTGGAAAAGATACTGTAATTTTGTTGACAGAAATAACAGTATCTTCCAATATGGGACAAATAGTGAACCTGTCGCAGATTTCGAATTTTGTCAAGCACTCCACTGAATTTTCCAATTTTGGCGGAGAGTACGTCTTTACACACGTGACTTCGGCAAATCCATTCCCCCGGAACCAGAACGGCCCGTTCAGGGTCGACGGTGCCATATGGATGCTTTGCGTGGAGGGCGAGTTTGAGATTGAGGTGAACCTCCACCGATTCTCCATAGGCCCCGGATCCCTTGTGGTGACCACACCCAATTCCATAGTGGAGATAAAGTCGGTGGCCGACAGTGATTTCGACTGTTACACGCTAATCGTCTCCACCGGTTTCCTGCGCGACATTAACTTTGACCTCAACATTCTCTCGAGCATAGATCTCAAGAACCACGACCGCCGTAAGCCGGTCATTACCCTCAGCGGTGAGGATGTTAACCTGCTGCGCCATTACTTCGATCTCATACACCATAATACCACCGCGAACCCCGACGATATGTATGTGCGCAGCATCTCGCGCTGTATAATCGCCGCTCTCAGCTATCAGATGATGCAGATGGCTGCGAAATATTATGCTTCTGTTCCGGAAGAAGCATCCGAATCATCCCGCTCCCGTTCGCGGCGCTTCACTTATGAACAGGAATTCATGGCGCTCGTTCACCGCTACCATACCAAAGAGCGCTCGGTTGCCTTTTATGCCGACAAACTTTTCATTTCGCCTAAATATCTTTCGCTCATTATCAAGGAAGTAACCGGGCGGACTGCGGCCGAGTGGATCGACGAGTTCGTTATTCTCGAGGCTAAAAACCTTCTGCGTTTCTCGGGCAAAAACATCCAGCAGGTTGCCTACGAACTCAACTTCCCCAATCAGTCGTCGTTCGGAAAATATTTCAAGCATCTCACCGGGATGTCCCCCTCCCAGTATCAGCGCTCCTGACTCCCCGCCGGTTAAGGTTTGGATGAGCAGTTTACGCTGACAGTTTACGCTGAACCACGGCTCTTTCATTTAAAACTTTTGGCAGGCTCATCGTCATACTGATATAACTGATTGAGTGTCAATGTACGGACGTGATTCTTCACGTCCACGGTGAATAAACATTTTTTACAGAAAAACGAATGCATTCAAACGTGTTTTCTCGGTGGACGTGAAGAATCACGTCCGTACAATACGCAGGTAATCAGTGCGTTGTTTATGGGGCATGTTGCCTCCGGATTCATTAGATTCGCTATCCGTGGTTTTAAATGAAAGAGCCGTGAGGCGGAACCCTATTTCTGGCTTTTTGGAGCCGGTTTCTCGCAAATAATCGCTATCTTTGTGGTTACAGAAACCAATCAACCACTTCACCGCGATGAACGAAGATGCTCTAAGCCAGCTATACCTTAAGGATACCGCCTTTCAGGACCTCATGCAGAGGCGTATTTTCAACGTACTTCTCATTGCCTCCCCCTACGACGCCTTTATGATGGAGGAGGACGGCCGCGTGGAGGAGCAGCTGTATTTTGAATATGTGGCGCTCAATCTGTCGTCGCCGCCCCGCGTGACGCAGGTGCGCGACACCGCCGAGGCTCTCTCTGCCATGTCGCATAAGAATTTCGACCTCATCATCACCATGCCGGGCAACGATATTTCCGAAACTTTCTCAGGCGCCCGCGAGATTAAGGCTGTGCACCCCGACATTCCCATCATCGTGCTGACTCCCTTCTCTAAAGAGGTTTCGCGCCGTTTGGCCAAAGAAGATTTTTCGGCTGTCGACTACGTGTTCAGCTGGCTCGGCAACGTCGACCTGCTGCTCGCGGTAATCAAGTTGCTTGAAGACAAGATGAACGCTGAGAAAGACATCAACGGCGTCGGTGTTCAGATGATTCTTCTCGTGGAAGACTCAGTGAGATTCTATTCGTCGGTGCTTCCGTTGGTCTACAAATTCCTGCTCAAGCAGTCGCGCGAGTTTTCTACCGAGGCGCTCAACGAGCATGAACAGATGCTCCGTATGCGCGGACGTCCGAAAGTGATGCTTGCCCGCGACTACGAGGAGGCTATGGCGCTTTACGACAAATACAGCGAGCACATTCTCGGGGTTATAAGCGACGTTTCGTTCAAGCACGAAGGAGTGAAAGATCCTAAGGCGGGCATAAAACTCGCCCGCGAACTCAGAAAACGTGACCCGTATCTCCCGATGATAATAGAGTCGTCGGAAGTAGAGAATTCCCACGACGTAAAGGAACTCGGGGGAACTTTCCTCGATAAAAATTCCAAGAAATTCCCCGTAGACCTGGGCGAGGCGATAATGAACAACTTCGGTTTCGGCGATTTCGTGGTGCGTAACCCCGACACCGGAGAGGAAATCAAGCGGATCCGCTCTCTGAAAGATATGCAGAACAGCATCTTCGATATTCCGGCGGAAGCGCTATACTGGCATGCGTCGTTCAACGACATTTCACGCTGGTTCTATTCCCGAGCCCTGTTCCCCATTGCCGAAGTAATAAAACGCCACCGGTTCAAGTCGATCGACGACGCTCCGGCCGTCCGTCAGCTTTTCTTCGACCTCATAGTGAAGTACCGCAAGATGAAAAACCGCGGCGTGGTGGCTGTGTTCCGGAAGGATCGGTTCGACCATTACTCCAATTTCGCCCGTATAGGGCAAGGTTCGCTCGGAGGCAAAGGCAGAGGTCTCGCTTTCATCGACTCGATAATAAAGAAAAATCCCGTGTGCGACCACTTCGGGGGGCTGAGCATTATGATTCCGCGCACTGTGGTGCTCTGTACCGATATTTTCGACGAGTTCATGCTTACCAACAAGCTCTACCCGGTGGCGCTCAGCGACACCCCCGACGAGGAGATTCTCGAACATTTCCAGCGGGCCAAGCTCCCCAAGAGCATAAAGGAAGATCTGCTTGCGCTCTTCGACGTGGTCGACGGACCGCTTGCCGTCCGCTCGTCGAGTCTGCTCGAGGACTCGCACTATCAGCCGTTTGCCGGTATTTATTCCACTTATATGGTGCCGAAAGTTGCCGACCGCGAGAAGATGCTCGAATCGCTTACGGCAGCCATAAAAGGTGTGTATGCATCGGTATTCTATTCCGACTCAAAGGCTTATATGACCGCCACGTCGAACGTTATCGACCAGGAGAAGATGGCGGTGATTATCCAGGAGGTGGTGGGCAGTGAAACCGACGGATACTATTTCCCGTCCTTCTCCGGAGTGGGGCGCTCGCTCAACTATTACCCGATAAACGACGAGCAGCCCGACGACGGCGTGGCCGAAATTGCCGTGGGACTCGGAAAATATATCGTTGACGGCGGCCTCGGTCTCCGTTTCTCTCCGCGTCACCCCGACAAGGTTCTCCAGACATCAGAAATGGAACTTGCCCTGCGCGACACTCAGACCCGCATGTGTGCCCTCGACATGAAGAATGCCGCCGAAATGACCACCGACGACAGTTTCAACATAGCCCGCCTCCGGGTTCAGGATATGGCCGAGAAAGGGGCGCTCCGCTATATGGTCTCGACCTACGATTTCCGCGACAACGTGCTCCGGGATTATGAGGGCGGCGAGGGCCGGCGTGTGGTTACGTTCAATAACATATTGAAACACCACGTATTGCCCGTGGCTGAGGCGCTCGATTTCATGCTCACCACCGGCGCCCGGGAAATGAGTCGCCCCGTGGAGATTGAGTTTGCTGGAATGATAAATCCCGCGCAGAAGGCTCAGGATGTCACGGGTCGGCTGTATTGGCTCCAGATCCGTCCGATTGTAGACCGGAAGGAATCGGTCGACGACCATATAATGGCGACTCCCGACGACAAACTGCTGCTCAAAAGCGACAAATCTCTCGGCAACGGCACCGTAGAAAATGTAAAAACTATAGTATACGTGCGCCCCGAAAGATTTTCTTCATCAAATAATTCAGCGATTGCACGCGAAATTGAAAAAATAAATCGTAACTTTACAGCTCAGGGAGAATATTATGTGCTCATCGGCCCCGGTCGCTGGGGTTCGAGTGATCCTGCTCTCGGTGTGCCGGTGAAATGGCCTCATATTTCATCGGCGAAACTGATAGTGGAATCCTCGCTCAAGAACTACCGTATAGAACCGAGCCAGGGCACCCATTTCTTCCAGAACCTCACGTCGTTCGGCGTGGGATACTTCACTATCGACACCGAGGCAGCTGGATCGGAGGCGATCTGCGACTTTGATTTCCTCAACAGCTGTCCCGCCGAGTATGAGAGCGAAAATGTGAGAATCGTACGTTTCAGCCAACCTCTCGTAATCGGCATAAACGGCCTGAAAGGCACCGGCGTGGTAGTGAAACCTGAACTTTAAAACATTTACAAGTCTTATGGCATTCTGGAATAGCGTAAAGAAAGCGTTTGGCTTCTCGGCCGACGAGGAAGATGAATTTGAGGAGGAATACGATTCTTCGCTCCCGACCTATGCTGCGGGCAACCACCGCGGCGAAGCGGCCGAAACAGCGGATGCTTCCGTATCCGCAGCCGAACGGCGCGAGAGTACTGTCGCGGTTCAGGCTGAAGTAAATCGCCCTGCCCCGGCAGCCGGCGGCGATCCGAGCCTCCCCGGCGATATCTTCGACGCCGTAATTGCCCTCTTCAACGAGACGTTGCCCGATTTCGTGAAGGACTGCATCTCTACGGAGCAGCAGCGCAAGTACATATACAACTCTCTCGACGAGTCGCTCCGCCGCCGTCTCGAGAATGCCGTTGCCGGCGCTGCCGGCGCCGATGCCGATAAACTCTCCCGGCAGGTGGAGGAACTTACGGCGTCGCTTGAGACTATGAAGCGTGAGTCAGGCAGGGCGGAGACCCTCAAGCAGGAGATGAAGCGCATACAGCTCAGCGCCGACCGTCAGAAACGCGCGCTATGTGACCGTGTAAACGATCTCGAGCAGCAGGTGTCTTCCCTCCAGGATGAAAAAGAGCGGATTCTTACCCGGCGTCAGGGGCCTGACGGTGCCGGACTGCGCAGGCAGATAGAGGCTCAGGAATCTGAAATTGAGAAGCTGAAGGCAACGGTTGCCGAACAAGCCGCACGCATCGGGACTCTTTCCGCGCAGCCCGAGGCCGAACCGCAGCCCGACCGCTCCGAAGAAATTGAGGCTCTTAAAAAAGAGGTAGAGCGGCAGACTACATTGCGCGAGCAGCTCGAGATGAAGGTTAAAATGTCCGACGCCATGATCAACGACCTCCGTTCGAAAGCAGCCGAAGCCCGTCAGGAACTCGAAAAGGCAAACGAGGATCTCGCCGTTGTGAACGAGATTCAGAGCCGCCTTGAGGAATTTGAAGAAGTGAAGAAACGCAAGGACGAGCGAATAGCCGAACTGCAGGAAGCACTTAAGACCGTGAAATCCGAGGCTGAAAGTGCAGCCGGAGAGCGCGAAAGCGACCGGGAGCGAATTGAAAAACTCTCCTCCGAAAACGATTCCCTCCGCCGCACCATCGAAAATAATCTCTACAATCAGGCTAATTCCGAGAGCCGGCTCCGTCGCGAGATAAAGGAACTTCAGCAGCAGCTCGCTTCCTCCGGCAGCCGCGTAGCGGCGGAAGCCGAACCGCAGCTTCCGCAACAGAAATCGCGCCGCGGACGCCGTCCGAAAAATCGTGTTGACGAAAACCTTGACAATACCGACTGGCTCGCCTCGCCTCGGAAAACCGACTCGGATTTCGGCTATCATGAGCCGCCCCATACTCCCGTAAACACAGACGATGCCCAGCTTTCGCTCTTCTGAACAATCTCTTATTTTGAACATTGTAACGAAATGACCAAATCTGCATTACTGATTCTTGCATCCGGCATAATAACTGCATCGGCTTTTGCCCAGTCGGTAGAGCAATATAAGGATATGGCTCCATATGTATATCCGTCCAATGCTCCCGCCGAAGTAAGCGCTCCGAATTTCATGCCCGACGGACAGTCTTATCTCTCCCTGACGGACGACGGTAAGAAAATTGTCCGCCACGACCTCAAGTCGGGCAACGAAATCGAGACCGTGTTCGACGTCGCCACTACCCGCGAAAACAAAATATCCTCCGTCGAGGGCTTCCAGCTAAGCCCCGATGGGTCAAAACTGCTCGTCTACACCGGAAAGATCATGATTTACCGCCGCTCGTTCAAGGCGCAGTACTATACTTACGATTTCCACAGCCGCATACTCATGCCGCTGAGCGCAAAATTTTCCGTGCAGCGTTCTCCTCTTTTTTCGCCCGACGGCAGAATGGTGGCTTTCGTAGGCGACGACAATAATATCCACCTGAAGAAAATCGATTTCAATACCGAGGTCGACGTGACCCGCGACGGTGCTCTGAATTCCGTCATTAACGGCGTACCGGACTGGACCTACGAAGAGGAATTCACCACCTCCTGCTCCATGACCTGGGCTCCCGACAACATGACCCTCTGCTATCTCAAATACAATGAGTCAGACGTTCCTCTCTACTCTTTCCCTCTCTATGAAGGCACCTGCGACCCTATGACGCAATATGCGCTTTATCCCGGTCAGTTTACTTACAAATACCCCGTTGCGGGTCAGCCGAACTCAGCAGTGTCGGTTCACAGCTACGACGTGGACAACCGCAAGACGAAAGACATTACCCTCCCGGGCGTGCCCGCGGAATATATACCGCGGCTGGAGTATGCCTACAGCCCCGACCGGGTTATTGTAACGACCCTCAACCGCGCCCAGAACCGCATGGAGCTATTCGCTCTCAACCCCCGCTCCGGGGTGGCCAAGTCGCTGCTCGTGGAGGAAAGCAAAGCATGGATTGAGCCCGAAACCTACGAAAATATAAAGTTAAGTGAGACAGGCTTCGTTATCCTCTCCTCCCGTTCCGGATTCAGTCATGCCTACCGTTACTCCTATGCCGGCGCGCTCGAACGCCAGATTACCAAAGGCGATTTTGACGTGACGGCTTATTACGGCGCTGATGCCCGCGGCAACCACTACGTGCAGACAACAGAAAACGGCGCGATAAACCGCGTGATTTCGCGCATAGATCCGAAAGGAGCAAGCCGTATGATTACCCCGGCCGAAGGTACCTCGTCGGCGGTGTTCAGTCCCGACATGAGCAGTTATCTTCTTTGCTACAGCAATTCCTCGACAGCTCCGGTCTATACGCTCTACTCAGCTCCGTCAGACAAGAAACTGCGTGTGGTTGAGGACAACTTGGCATACGCCGCAAAATATTCTTCCGCTCCGGCCAAGGAATTCATCACCGTGCCCGGCGAAGGCGGGGTAAGACTCAATGCCTATATCATCAGGCCTGCCGGATTCAGCGAGTCGAAGAAATATCCCGTCATACTCTATCAGTACAGCGGTCCCGGTTCCCAGGAGGTGCTAAACCGCTGGCGCATGGAGTGGACTTATTATTATGCGATGAAAGGTTACGTGGTCGTATGTGTCGACCCCCGCGGCACCGGTGGCCGTGGACGCGAGTTCGAAACCGTAGTCTACAAAAATCTCGGCCACTACGAGACTCTCGACCTTCAGGCAGCCGCCGATTACATAGCTTCGCAGCCATATGCCGACCCCTCACGCATAGGAATAACCGGATGGAGTTACGGCGGCTACGAAACCCTTATGGCTGTTTCCACCGGCAGGCCAAAGTTCGCGGCCGCCGTTGCGATTGCCCCAGTAACGAGCTGGCGCTACTACGACACCGTATATACCGAACGCTATATGCTTACTCCCGGGGAAAACGAAGACGGTTATGATGAAGCATCGCCGCTGAGCCACGTGTCAGGCATGAACTGCCCGCTGCTGATAATCCACGGAACCGCCGACGACAATGTGCATCTCTTCAACACGATGCAGTATGTTTCGGCTCTCGAGAGCAACTACCGTGTATGCGACATGATGCTGTTCCCCAACATGAACCACTCAATCAACTACTGCGACGCCCGCCTTATGGTCTATGCAAGGGCGCTCGACTACTTCAACCGCCACCTCGCAAAGTAATATGGACGAAAATCAACAGAAAATAGCCACCGAAAAGGGTATTTTCTCACTTTGGTACAACTGGACTCTCTCATCCGGCGCTCTGGTGCTGTTAGTGATATTGTCGCTGTTCATATCCAAGCTCTGGCTCCCGATAGTAGCGCTTGCCCTGGCCGCAATTATGTCGGTTTGGATAAGGCTCAGCTCCCAGTCAAACGGAAAAGGACAGTGCCGGCTGATACCTTGGATGGTTATGAAAGTGCTTTTTTACTCCGGCATATTGATGCTGATCATCGATGTGTTTTATTTCCGGGGTTTCGCCAGCCGGATGTTCGACGACGAATTAATAAACCTCATCCACCCCTATATTACTGTCCTTGTGCTCGGACCCGTGGCGGTGGTGGTGAGTCTGGTGGCTATGATCCGCGAAAAGAATTGCGGAATATGTCAGGATTGCATAATCCGCTACGGCACTGTCATTGAGCGCGGATATATAGGCCGTATCCTCACACAGGAAAGCCGCTATCAGCTCAAATATTTCTTTGGACTATCCCTGGTGATAGCGCTTGAGTCATGGATCTATTATGTACTGTTTTACATAAATGTAAACCTCAACGGCAACGACCACTTCTTCTACCACTGGCTTCCGGTCATAATCTGGGGTCTGTCGGTTATTTATATGGGCACCCGCTATTTAGGTCTATGGGGGTATTATTACGGTACCTCAAGCCGGAGTGAGACGGTCAGCCGGACCATCACCGATGTGCGGTTTCTCGTCATGACGAACGACTCTATTTTCCTGGGGCGCAGCGACGAGTTTCCCGACAATCCCGTTGAGTCGATGATCGACACTCCTACCACCGTTATACTTTCGTCGGGCGGTAACGTTACTCTCAGCGAGGCCACGAAAATGTTCGAGAATCTTACGGAAGTCTCCGGGAAAGATTTCAGAATCCGTACAATGTACGAAAGCCGCGACATTACCGGAATTTGCAGACTCTATCATTTTATCGTCACGCTTACGGATCCGGCGCTTATGGAAAAATCATCGCTCAAGGGGGAATGGTATACGATCCCTCAGATACAGCGCCTGATTGCTGCCGGCGAACTTTCGCCTATGCTGTCGGCTGAAATCGACCGGCTGTATACCATAACCATGATGTGGAAAACTTACTCCCGCGAGGGTAAGCGCCTTTATAAGATAAAGAACTACAGCCCGAATTTCCGTATTGACGGCATACAGGACTGGGATGTTGATTTCAACGACCCTCATTGGCTTTACGTGGCGCGCATCAATGAGGACAAACCGTTTTTCAAACTGCGACGCTGGTGGTCCAAATACATCACCGGATCCAAATATCGCTGAACCATGACCGCGCGGACTTCACTTATAGTGGTTACCGGGCCCACTGCGTCGGGCAAGACCCGGAGGGCTGTTGACATAGCCCGGGCTGTAGGAGGCGAGATTATAAGCGCCGATTCCCGGCAGATTTACCGCGGCATGGATATAGGAACCGGTAAAGATCTCTGCGAGTACGGCGAGATTCCGGTTCATCTTGTGGATATATGCCCTGCCGGTTACAAATACAATCTTTTTGAGTATATGCGCGATTTCGCAGAGGCGCGCGCCGATATCGAGACGCGCGGCCGGATGCCCGTACTTTGCGGCGGCACGGGTCTTTATGTGGAGAGCGTTCTTAAAGGACTGCAGTTGCCGCCTGTTCCCGAAAATCCTGAACTCCGTACCGCACTTGCCGGGAAGTCACTTGCCGAGCTGACTGAAATTCTTGAGGAAATGAAAACCCTCCACAATGTAACCGACGTCGATACTGAAAAGAGGGCTGTAAGGGCAATCGAAATCCAGACGTATTACCGCGACCATCCGGAAGCAGCCACTGCCGCACGGCCTAATCCGATAGAAGGAGCGCTGGTGATTGGCGTTGACGTTGACCGCGAGACCCGCCGTGAACGCATTTCAGTCCGTCTGCGTCAGCGCCTTGAAGATGGGATGGTCGACGAAGTGCGAAAGCTGCTCGACAGCGGAATTCCTCCCGAGGATCTGATTTATTATGGTCTGGAGTATAAATTCGTGACTAAGTACGTGATTGGAGAACTTGCTTATGAAGAGATGGTGAGTCAGCTCGAAATTGCCATTCACCAGTTTGCAAAACGCCAGATGACATGGTTCCGGGGTATGGAAAAACGCGGGTTCCCCATACATTGGCTGCCGGCGTCGCTCGGCAGTCGGGAATTTACTTCGAAAGTAATCGGAATGATGCAATGAGAAGTCTGGTTTTCGCTATATTTACCGGTTGCGTGCTTTGGGCAAATGCCGTCGACTATCGGTATTTTACCGACTCTGTGAGGCCTGACGCTGCCGTTACGCCTCTCGTCGCCGATTTCATGCGATATGACAAAATTTCTATTGATGCCCGTGCGGCGGTAAAGAAGATAAAAGAGGAGAAAGCCCCGTCCGCACCTGAATGGGGACTGCGCATAGCTGTTGATTCTCTCGGAAGAAGCTATACGGCCGGTCTGGCTCATTCTGCTGAAGGATTCGGGTCGCCGTTCGACAGCCACACTCTTACCGTGGCCGTATGGCTCGGCGACAGTGTGATTCTTACCCGGAGCTTTGAAAAGGATTTTTCGCTCGTTTCCGGCGGCGAAAATACTCTTATGGCCGACATTGACAGCCGGAGGCGTACGGTGACGCTTTCCGGAGGCAACCGCCGCCCGGTGGAAATCGGTTCTTTCGCTTATTCCGGTACCCTGGCACCCGCTTTTGTGGCGTCGGTGCCTGTAGCTGTAAGTTCTCTTTCCGCCCGGCTCGAATCCGATCCGGCATCGCTCGCCGCAACACGATGGACGGCTGAAACTATCGCCGATTATCTGAGCGGCACCGGCAATCCCGTGGAGGGTTACTGGTCGTATCTCGACAGGGAAAACGATCCGCAGTATGCCACCGTAGGAGGCCGCTACCGTCTGGCAGTTGTAGCCGACCCCGACTGCCGCGGCGCTTACGATATATTATATGTGGAAGGTGCGGAGAAATTTCCCGGGTCATGGCACGCGGGCATGAAGAAAGGCCGGCTCACCCCCACACGCTTTGCAGGTCACTATGACCTTGAGTGGAACGACGCATCCTTCCTTCCGATCAGGCACGATATCCACGCCCAGTTCAGTGACGACGGCGCAATCCTCACCCTCTCTTTTCCTCTATACCGCACGTCGGTGAGGTTCTTCAAGGAAATTGTAAGAACCAATTAAATCCCGTATGCGTTTTAAATAGAAAAGAATATGTACGAAATAGTTCTAAACATAATAGGTTACGCCGCTGCAATATGCATGGTATGCGGATATCTCCCTCAGGCGATCTACACAATCCGTACCCGCGACACCGACGGCATAGCGCTGCCCACTTTCCTTCTTTTAGGACTTGGCAGCATTCTGTTTGTTGTTCAGGGATTCATGCTCAGCAACTGGCCTCTCATAATAACCAACCTCATCACAACAGTAGCCAGCGCAATTATTTTCGTAATCAAAATCCATAACGATTATTTCAAGAAAAGAGACTGACATTTTGCTGTATGGCAAAGAAAAAGACTGAGACTAAGCTTTCCGACGCACAGTTTCTCCGCGACAAAGTGAGAAAACTTCCGTTGGGCAAGTGCTATGCTTCTGAATTCGATCCTGAAAAATTCAAACGTAACCTGATAGTTACGCGCATTCATCCCAACGGCAACATTACCGCCGGGCTCTATACCGTTGATTTCGGCTTCACGGGAATTCCCGACGCCGAAGCGGTTGTCTGCATGCCGCCTACGAGGTTCGAACGTATGGTCAAGGAGTGCGGATTTGCTGAAATTCCTTATGCCGAGGCGCACAATATGATTTATGGTGCCCTCGGATTTGCTGAAGATCGGGGCGTGTGTCCGGCGTCGGCGTTCGCGTCGGCCCGTTACGTACTCGAACCGGATTCCGACGATATTCCTATGATAGAATATGAATTCGGTCAACATAAGGAGGATTTCAAGAACTCGAATGTGTTCAACACGTCGTATAACGAAATGACGGCGGAGACTGCAAGGCACCCGCGCGAGCTGTTTGCGTGCAAACACACCAGAACCCGGAAATTCACACGTTTTCACTTCCCGTCAATGGTTGCTGCGCTCACGGACCCCGCCAATACAGCCGGACTGCCATCCGCGCGGATTACTGAATTCATTTCGCTTCCGCGCGAAGAGGCTGCTGAAGACCTGCGCCGGCTTATAATAAACACGATTACAGACACCTGGAAGCCGATAGCGGAGAACAGCGCCGAGGTGTATGAAAGCGCGGGTATGATACTTTCATTCATGCTCCTGCGCCGTCTTCACTCACCGGCAGCGCTCGACGCTGTGCTCGAAACCATGAAGCAGAGTCCGGAATTTATAGAATATCATTTCGGCGATTTTGCCGAGGCTTTTATTACGCCGGCATTATACAGCTGCGGAAGGGAGTGCATAGGAAAACTTATTGCGTTTCTCGATGAAAAGGGCCACGATGCCTGTATGCGGGGAATGATTTACTCTGTGTTGGGAATGACAGCCGTATACGAGCCCGCGCGGCGCGGCGAGATTATAGATGCTTTCCGGAAAATCATAACCGGCATGATTTCGAGGATAGCACGTACCGACCGATGCGACGGGGTGTGCGCCGGACTTCTGACGGCCCAGCTTGTCGTAATCGGAGCAACCGAGCTCACCGGGGAATTGAAAGCTCTGTATGAAACAGGATGCGTGGATCTTTCCATCTGCGGAGACTTCGGCAACGTACTCGCAGCGATGAAGGATAATGCCGTAAACCCGAAAGGTCTTTTGTATAATGCTTACCGGGCCGATGTTTTCGAGGCGAACAGAATGCTCGCCGAGGCGATGGCGGAGTGAGCTGACTTGAACCGGATAAAAAAAGACTGAGTCCATTTTATGGACTCAGTCTTTTTTTAATATTGCTTGTTATGACTTTTTCTGCGGAATCAGTCCTTGTTGAGGTTGACACGTTTGAAATCAACAGCAACGAGACCCTTGGAAGTGTTTTCGAGGAACTGACCGATGGTCACGTTTCCGTCCATAATCGATTCCTGCTCCATGAGGCAGGATTCTTTGTAGAACTTGTTGACGCGGCCGTTGGCGATGTTCTGAATCATAGCCTCGGGGAGGTTAGCGGCCTTGGCGGCTGCGGTTTCGGCTGCGATCTTGCGGGCTTTGTCGGCCTCTTCCTGGGTGAGCCAGCCTTTTGCGATGTTGGATTCGATGTGGGCTTCGCTGTCGACGAGGTTGGGGTTGATGCCGGCTTTCTTGAGAGCTGCCTCAACAGCTTTGCGAACCTGCTCTTCCTTAGTCTTCTCGACGGCTACCTTATACTCTGTCTCTACGATCGAAGCGGGAACGCTTTCGCGGTTTACAGCGATGGGGTTCATAGAAGCAACCTGCATTGCCACTGTGCGGGCAACCTGGTTGTCTACGTCGGGCTGGTTGAATCCTACGATGGTGGCGAGCTTGTTGCCGAAGTGGGTGTAGGCAACGGTAGAGGGAGCCTCGAGCATTTCGTAAGCGCCGATTTCCATTTTTTCGCCGGTTTTGCCGATTTCCTCAACGATGAGGTCGGCGATAGAGCGGCCGTCGATCTGGAAGGCCTTGAGCTCGTCGGCTGTTTTGATGCGGTTGGCTACGGCTGCGTCGAGAATCTGCTGTGTGAGAGCGACGAATCCGGCGTTTTTGGCAACGAAGTCGGTCTCGCAGTTGAGAGCGACGATAGCAGCAAAGCCGCCGTCGTTCTTAGCGAGCACGCAACCTTCGGAAGCCTGACGGTCTTCGCGCTTGGCGGCTACCGCCTGTCCTTTCTTGCGAAGGATCTCAACGGCAGCGTCGATGTCGCCGTTGGTCTCTGCAAGAGCTTTTTTGCAGTCCATCAGGCCCGCGCTGGTAAGGTTGCGGAGCTTGGTGATTTCTGCCATTGTAACTGCCATATTTAATTCAGTTTTAGTCGGTTAGAAAATAGGGGATGATTATTCCTCGGTAGCGTTTTCTGCTTCGGGAGCTTCAGCAGTTTCAGCTTCAGCTTCGGGTTCGCTCTTGCGGGCTACGCGGCGGCGTTCGCGCTTGGGAGCTTCGCCTTTTTCGGTGTCGGCGTTAGCGTCGGCTTTCTCTACTTTGCGCTCTTCGAGACCTTCGCTGATTGCGGAGCAAATGGTGTCGAGGATGAGCTCGATGCTCTTGCTTGCGTCGTCGTTGGCGGGGATTACGAAATCAACGTTGGAGGGATCGGAGTTGGTGTCGACGATACCGAACACGGGGATACCGAGACGGTTTGCTTCTGCAACTGCGATGTGCTCTTTGTGAACGTCGACAACGAAGAGAGCCGAGGGAAGGCGGTTGAGGTCGGCGATTGAACCGAGAGTTTTCTCGAGTTTTGCGCGCTGACGGGTGATCTGAAGTTTCTCACGCTTCGAAAGGTTATCGAAAGTGCCGTCTTTGGTCATCTTGTCGATGGAGGCCATTTTCTTCACAGCCTTGCGGATAGTGGGGAAGTTGGTGAGCATACCGCCGGGCCAGCGTTCAACCACGTAGGGCATGTTTACGCTCTGAGCCTTGTCGGCGATTATTTCCTTGGCCTGCTTTTTGGTGGCAACGAAGAGTATCTTCTTGCCGCCTTTGGCAACGCTGCGGAGAGCTGCGGCAGCTTCGTCGAGCTTGGCAGCTGTCTTATAGAGGTCGATGATGTGGATACCGTTGCGCTCCATGAAGATGTAGGGCGCCATAGCAGGATTCCATTTTCTTTTCATGTGGCCGAAATGGCAGCCTGCTTCGAGGAGTTGGTCAAATGTAGGAGTTGACATTTTTTTGTAAGGTTGTTTACGTTCTTTTGAAAATACAATCAGGGAGTAGGGAACGTGTCCATCTCGATGATTTAGATACTAAACACAGACTTCCGGAGGTGTGCCGGATCCGGCTCATGCGGCCGGCAGGAACGGAAGCGAAAAAATATTAACGTTTCGAGAACTGGAAGCGCTTGCGTGCTTTCGGACGTCCCGGTTTCTTACGCTCGACAGCGCGGGGGTCGCGGGTCATGAAGCCCTGGGCGCGGAGAGCAGCCTTGTCGTCGGGGTTGATTTTGACGAGAGCGCGGGCGATGGCGAGGCGAAGAGCTTCGGCCTGACCTTTGTAGCCGCCGCCGTTGAGGTTTACGTGGATGTCGTACTTTTCGGCTGCATCCAGAGTGTTGAGGGGCTGCTTAACAATATATTGGAGGATTGACGAAGGGAAGTATACGTCAAGAGCCCGCTTGTTGATAGTGATCTCGCCTTTGCCTTCTTTGAGAATTACGCGGGCTACGGCTGCTTTACGGCGGCCTACTGCATTAACTGATTCCATTCTTCAATTATTTTATTTTTTTAATATCGACAACAACAGGATTCTGAGCAGCGTGGGGGTGCTCTGCGCCGTTATACACATGCATGTTTTCAATCAGACGACGGCCGAGGCGGTTTTTGGGGAGCATGCCCTTGACAACCTTGATGAAAAGGGGATGGTAGCCGGGTTTGATGTGCTTGTTCTCCGATTTCTTCATGAGGGTCTCGGGCGAGAAGAAGCGCTGGCCGCCGGGATATCCGGTGAAGCGGATGTATTCGCGGTCGGTCCATTTTTTGCCGGTGAGGCGGACTTTGTCGGCGTTGATGACAATAACGTTGTCGCCGCATTCTACATTAGGCGAGAATGAGGGTTTGTTTTTACCGCGCAGAATCAGGGCGATTACCGCGCAGAGACGGCCGAGTACCTGATCGGTCGCATCGATTACCACCCACTTGCGGTCAACTGTCTGAGCGTTGGGAGTGAGGGTTTTGTAGCTTAAAGTATCCACGTTAGATGTTTAATTAATAGATAGTTACTGTTGACGGCTCAATGCTTCGGCTCGGCCAAAAGCCCCGGCACCTTGCAGTCGGAAAATATTAATTTGGACATAATCGGACTGCAAAGGTAGTAATTTTCAATGGAATAAACAAACTTTTTCAGGTAAACTTTGAAAGGTCGGCAACGGCAGAGTTTGGTGCAGAGTCGGCTACAGGTATTTTCTGTCGACCTCAGCCGGCAGGTGGTCGGCGTAACGATGCCTTAAGCGGAGGTTGACCTCGGGGACTTCTATGTCGGCGCAGAGGTCGTCGGCCGCCGAAACGAGCACCGGTTCGATTTCAAGATCGTCGAGATAATAAGCGGGGATGGCCGAGTATCCGAGAATGGCACCTATGATGTTGCCGGCGATAGCGCCGGTAGAGTCGCTGTCTCCGTCGTGGTTTACCGCGCAAGCAATGCAATTTTCAAAATTGCCGATATGGCGCATGACAGCGAATATGGCTATGGCTATGGCTTCGTCGCCGGTCCATCCTTCGCCGAGCTGCCGTATTGCTTCTTTTTCATCCACGTCGCTTTTGGCAAGATCAAGAGCCATGCGTATCATGGAGTCGAATTTTTTCAGTTCACTGTTATGGCCGGGGAAATATTCCTTCATCATTATCAGTCCGCCGGTAACGATGAAGATGAACTGCCCGCGGTCTACCGTCTCGCTTTCAATACAGTTCATGACTGTTGTAGCGAGCAGAGCCGAGGCAAAAGTGCTTGCTATGTGTTTATGGGTGATTTCCGCCGCAAGCCCCGCGAGACGGGCGGCGTCGGCATAATTATATAGGTTGTGGTGTACGGCGCCGAAGATTCCTATCGGAGCAACGCGCATCACGCCTCCGCAGCCCTTCGAATTGTTTTCCACGCTGAATCCATTGGCGATGTTTTCGAGTGCGCCCATGCAGGTGTGTCCTGGAGCGCGTCGTGCCCATAGCTCTCTGAGGCAGCTCATCCAGCTCGAGGGCAGAGCGGCAGGCTTTTCTGTCTGGGTGCGGTACCAGTTGACATACGCTTTCTCGATATACGGCAGAATGCCGGTTATTTTTCCGGAGTTGGTGCCGATTACACCGTTCATCAGTCCTTCGAGAGTGAAGAGGGTCATCTGCGTGTCGTCGGAGAATTGCGCCACGCCGTTGTGGAGCGCGTAGCGTGTAATGCCTTTTTTCCCGAATTCCCTGCGTATCGCGGAGAGGGTCATGAATTCCACCTCGTAGCCGAGTGCGTCGCCCACAGCACCGCCCACGATAGAGCCGCGGCATTTATCCTGTAGTTTTTCGTGTTTCATATTCCGTAGTCAGTTGTAAAGATATTGTCGGCGGCACACGACATCGACCGCTGGGTGCGGTAGTCGGAGCGGCCCACGGATATGAGCCACGTGGAGGGGCCGTTCTGGGCTATCGAGTAGTATTCCCACACGGGTTTTTTGCGGCTTCCCACGTTGAATTCGGCGTTGTAATAAACGCTGCCGCCGAAGTTTTTGCTCTCGTATTTGGTGGCCTTTGTGCGCTCTTTTTCAATGGCTTTGATGAAATCTGAGGCGTATTTGTTGCTTTTGATAACGAAGATTTTCTGGTAGCCGGTGAGTTTGCCGTTGGAGCGGCTTTCGGATACGCTGGCGCTTACGACTATGTTGTTGTTGCCGGCAGCTTTCTCTATCTGTTTCACAACGCTGGCTATGGCAGTCTGGCTCAGAACGGCCGGAGCCGTGAGCAGGAAGAATATCGACGCGAGTATGATTTTAAGGGGGTTCATGGCGGTGTGGAGTTATTAGAGTGAAATATTGTTGGCTTCGAGCACGGCTCGCACGGCGGGATTATTGAGGTCGATTTCGTCGCTCAGACTTGGGCGGCCGGCGCTTAAGGCGGAGTTCTGGCTGGCGCTGAAAGATTCTTCGGCCATACGCATCATTTCCTGCAGGCGCAGTGTTTCGGTGTGGACGATTTCGGGGTCGGTGATTTTATGGCCGTTGATATAGACGTAGTTGATTTCAGTGGTTTCCGCTACCGTGGAGGGAAGGGAGAATCCTATGGCGAAGAGGATTGCCACGCAGGCGGCGGCAGCAATCCATTGCCACAGCCTAAGCGGCGGCAGAGCCACCCGCGGCTTTTCTCCGGCGGCGAGAGCCGGAACGGCCGTATCGTCGAGTCCGGCGCGGTACCACGCAAACATGGGGCGCAGCGCCTCGAGGTCGTCGGGCAACTTCTCGCCTGCGGTGGCGAAGAAGCCGTAAAGCTCCTTCTCCTCGGCGAGGGTTGTTGAGGCGTCCATGAAGCGGTCGACCAACTGTCGGATATGAGATATTTCTTTGCTGTTCATAGTTCTGAAAATTGTTTTCGTATAGTATGTCGGGCGCGTGAGAGCGCCACTCTTACGGCATTCGGGTTGGTGCAGAGTATGGCGGCTATGTCGGCGATTTCGAGTCCGTCGATGTGACGCATTTTCAGCACCGCCTGTTGCACGGAGGGGAGGCTGCCGATGAGCGACAGCGCACGCGATTCATCTTCGGAGCTGATAAGCTTCTGGTCGGGCGGGGGCGAGGCGTCGGTCACGTCTATGTCGCCGAGCTGGCAGGTGCGCCCTGCCGATGCGCGTTTGAGAAGGTCGATGGCGCGGTTGCGGGCAATCACCATTGCGAGCGCCTCGACGGAGGTGTAGGAGCCGAGTCTGTCGCGTATGGTCCACAGCCGCATGAGGGTATCTTGCGCCACATCGTCGGCAAGGTCGGCTCCTGATTCGGCCGACATTTTCCTTACCATTGCTACGATGCGGTCGCGCAGCGGGGGCGCCATCGTTTCAAACTCTTTGAGATCCATACATTATATAGACGTGCTTTCCTCCGAAACATTACACCTGCGGCGTAAAAAAACTTGCAGGCGCGGCGAAAAAATCCGCCGCGCCTGAAGATGACGTCAATGAACTTTGTGTAAGTCTGGAGTTGTTGTTGGAGTTTGGTGTTGCTTATTTGTTGGCGCGCTTGCGCTCGAGTTCGTCGAGTATTATCTTGCGCAGACGCAGATGGTGGGGGGTAACCTCCACGTATTCATCCTCTTTTATATATTCGAGCGCTTCCTCGAGCGAGAAAACGACCGGAGGAATGATGCGGGCCTTGTCGTCGGCGCCGGAAGCGCGCATGTTGGTGAGTTTTTTCGACTTGGTCACGTTTACCACTATGTCGTTGTCCTTGGCGTTTTCGCCCACGACCTGACCGGCGTAGACCTCTTCCTGGGGGAAAATGAAGAAGCGGCCGCGATCCTGAAGTTTGTCAATGGCGTAAGCGTAGGCGGTTCCGGCCTCCATTGCTATGAGCGAGCCGTTGGTACGGCGCTCTATGTCGCCCTTCCAGGGCTGATATTCGTGGAAACGGTGGGCCATTATGGCCTCGCCCGCGCTTCCGGTAAGCACGTTGTTGCGCAGACCTATGATGCCGCGGGAAGGTATGAGGAATTCGAGCATTATGCGGTCGTTCTGGGTAGTCATCGACACCATCTCGCCCTTGCGGCGTGTCACCATGTCGATGATTTTCGACGAGTATTCCTCGGGAACGTTGATGGTGAGCAGCTCAACCGGCTCGCACTTGACGCCGTCGATTTCTTTTACGATTACCTGGGGCTGGCCTACCTGAAGCTCGAAGCCCTCGCGGCGCATGGTCTCGATCAGGACGGAGAGGTGAAGCACACCGCGGCCGTAGACTGTCCATACGTCCTCGTGATCGGCTTTCGTCACGCGGAGAGCGAGGTTGCGGTCGAGTTCTTTTGTGAGTCGCTCGGCTATGTGGCGGGAGGTGACGTATTTGCCGTCGCGTCCGAAGAAAGGGGAGTCGTTGATGGTGAAGGTCATCGACATGGTAGGCTCGTCGATGGCAATGCGGGGGAGTGGTTCGGGGTTGTTGATGTCGGCAACGGTGTCGCCGATTTCAAACCCTTCTATGCCGACGAGCGCGCAGATGTCGCCGCTCTTCACGCTTTCCACTTTCTTGCGGCCCATGCCTTCGAAAACGTGGAGCTCCTTGATGCGCTGGCGCACGGTCGAGCCGTCTTTCTTACAGAGGGCTATTTCCATGCCCTCGCGGAGTTCGCCGCGGTGCACGCGGCCTATGGCGATGCGGCCTACATAGTTGGAGAAGTCGAGCGAGGTGATGAGCATCTGGGCATCGCCCTCGAGGGTTTCCGGCTCGGGAATGTATTTTATGATTGCGTCGAGAACGGCGTTGATATTGTCGGTCGGTTTCTTCCAGTCGTCGCTCATCCAGCCCTGCTTGGCCGAGCCGTAGACGGTGGGGAAGTCGAGCTGTTCTTCTGTGGCGTCGAGGTTGCACATGAGGTCAAACACCATTTCCTGTACCTCGTCGGGGCGGCAGTTAGGTTTGTCGACTTTGTTGATTACCACTACCGGCTTGAGTCCCATCTGTATGGCTTTCTGGAGCACGAAGCGAGTCTGGGGCATCGGACCCTCGAAAGCGTCGACGAGCAGCAGGCAGCCGTCGGCCATATTGAGCACTCGCTCCACCTCGCCGCCGAAATCGGCGTGTCCGGGAGTGTCGATGATGTTGATTTTGTAGCCTCCGTAGTTTATGGATACGTTTTTCGACAGAATGGTTATGCCTCGTTCGCGCTCAAGGTCGTTGTTGTCGAGTATAAGTTCGCCTGTGGCTTGGTTGTCGCGGAAAAGTTTTCCGGCGAGGAGCATCTTGTCAACGAGTGTGGTTTTGCCGTGATCGACGTGCGCGATGATGGCTATGTTTCTGAGTTTCTGCATAACGTCTGTAAAATTCGGGTGCAAAGTTACTGCTAACTCGCGAAATAAGCAAATTTTGCAGAAAAAAACGCTTCCGGGCGGCTATGGCCCGGAAGCGCTTTAAGTGGTCTTGACTATCGGAGGGGATCAGCCTTTCACGGCAGCAACTCCGGGAAGAACTTTGCCTTCGATTGCTTCGAGAAGCGCACCGCCGCCTGTGGATACGTAGGAAACGGCGTCGGCGAAGCCGAATTTGTTGATGCAGGCAACTGAGTCGCCGCCGCCAACGAGCGAGAATGCGCCGTTGTTGGTAGCTTCAACGATGGCTTCGGCGATGATTTTCGAGCCGGTAGCGAAGTTATCCATCTCAAACACGCCGGCGGGACCGTTCCAAAGGATGGTCTTGGCGGGGAGGATGGCGTTGCAGAAATCGGCTATGGAAGCGGGGCCTATGTCGAGGCCTTCCCATCCGTCGGGTATGTTCATTACGGAGCATACACGGGTGTTGCAGTCGTTTTTGAAGTCGTCGCCGGCAATGCAGTCAGTGCCGAGCACGAGGTTCACGCCTTTCTCTTTGGCTTTCTTCATGATGTCGAGAGCGAGGTCGAGCTTGTCGGGTTCGCAGAGCGAATTGCCGATGTTGCCGCCCTGAGCCTTTGCGAAGGTGTAGGTCATGCCGCCGCAGAGGATGAGGTTGTCGACTTTGTCGAGAAGGTTTTCGATAATGCCGATTTTGGTCGATACTTTCGAGCCGCCCATGATGGCGGTGAAGGGGCGCTTGATGTCCTTGAGGATATTGTCGACGGCTTTCACTTCCTTTTCCATGAGGTAGCCGAGCATCTTATGGTCGGCGTCGAAGAAGTCGGCGATCACGGCTGTAGATGCGTGGCGGCGGTGAGCGGTGCCGAATGCGTCGTTAACATAAACGTCGGCATAGCTTGCAAGATGTTTTGCAAATTCTTTCTGACGTTCTTTCATTTCCTTCTTGGCAGCGTCGTAACCGGGGTCGGCTTTGTCGATTCCCACGGGTTTGCCTTCCTCCTCGGGATAGAAACGGAGGTTTTCGAGCAGGAGCACCTGACCGGGCTTGAGATTCTTTGCCATTTCGTCGGCTTTCATGCAGTCGTCGGCGAACTCGACTTCGGTTCCGAGAGCCGTGGCAACTGCGTCTTTAATCTGACCGAGCGACATTTTGGGGTTGACCTTACCTTTGGGTTTGCCCATGTGGCTCATGATGATGAGGCTGCCGCCGTCGGCGAGAATCTTCTTCAGGGTGGGAAGAGCGCCGCGGATACGGGTATCGTCGGTAATGTTACCGTTTTCATCGAGGGGTACATTGAAGTCCACTCTCACAATTGCCTTTTTGCCGGCAAAGTTGAACTGATCGATGGTCATTGATGATTGATATTTAGAAGTTATATGTTAGTTCGGTTATTCAACACGCAAAATTAAGGAAATCTTTCCATAATTGCAATTAAAATTCTCTAAAATCTTTGGTTATAGGGGAGTTGACATTTTTTAAACTTTATGATGGTTCGCGTGGTTATATTATTATACAAGTTCTGAAATGTTTAACTCGACTATTGATATGTTTATGAAAAAGATTTTGGCAGCAGCTGCAATGGCACTCGTATCGGCCGGTGCCTTTGCGCAATCCGACATTCTGCTCGACAATCCGGAAAATGAAATCTATATCGGCGTGCGCGCCGGCCTCGACATCTCCTCGGCCACACCTTCGGGCTTCGACAACAGCGCAGGTTTCAGCATAGGCGGCATCGTCAACGTTCCGCTCTATAAAAATTTCTATATTGAACCCGGAATAGGCATTTTCTACAATACGGTAGGTGTCGACACCAAGGGGCTGGAAAGCGAGTATCCCGACGCCGACATTGATGCGTCGCTGCGCTTTCTCGGCGTCAGAATTCCGGTTGTCGCAGGCTATCATTTTGATTTTACACCTGATTTGAACGTGGCAGTGTTTACCGGCCCGGAAATGAACATCGGCACTTCGGGCAAATATCATCTCAACGTGAACGGCGAGTCGGGCTCTGAGTCGGTTTACGGTTCGGGCGGCACGTTCAAGCGTTTCGATATGGACTGGAAATTCGGCGTGGGCGTGAACTACCGTCAATTTCATTTCGACGTTGCCGGCGGTGTCGGCATGATTGATATTTCAAAGAACATGCCTGGCGAGAAGTTCCGCCTCAACCGCGTGTCGTTCACACTCGGATATAATTTCTGAAAAATTGATTCACTTCGATAACTGCAGACTGCCGGACAGACGCTGTCCGGCGGTCTTTTTCTTTATGTCGGAACAGGGGTTTGGGCAGGTAGCAAAAAAAATTGATTGTCTTCCCGACAACCAATCTTAGTTAACCTTAAATCTAATACCATGAAAAACACATTACAAAAGTACAGGCTTTTTGCCATTTGACAAACAAAATCTGCAATAAAAATCCGGAATTTAACATTATTTTGAGAAATGTGGCACAGATCGCCGTCTGATGCCGCAATTTGGTAGCCGGTCGCCTGCCGTGGGTTGCATTTTGTCAAAAAGTATACGATGAAACCGATGTTGCACAACAATGCTCCGTTAACCGTCGTTAACATATTGGATAACGTGCTGTATTTTAGTGATTTGTCAGGATATTCGGCTCCAGTCTATGAGTTTGGGAGAGAGTATGCGGAGCTGACTTTCAATAACCCGGTGTTCGGGCAATGTGAAAGTCGGGTCGGTATCGAGAATATAGTCGGCGGAATCGCGCGCCAACTGAATGATTTGTCCGTCGGTGGCGAGGTTGGCTATGTGGAGATCAATGGCCACACCGCTCTGCATGGTTCCCTCGATGTCGCCGGGTCCGCGCATGTGAAGATCAGCCTCTGCTATGGCGAAGCCGTCGGTGGTCGATGTCATAAGCTCGAGCCGTTTGCGGGTTTCTTTCGCGATTTTGCGCTTGGTCATAAGTATGCAGTAGCTCTGACCGCTGCCGCGCCCTACGCGGCCGCGGAGCTGATGGAGCTGCGAGAGGCCGAAACGCTCGCTGTTTTCTATGAGCATAGTAGTGGCGTTGGGAACGTTGACGCCTACCTCAATCACGGTCGTTGCCACGAGTATCCTGGCTTTCCCAGAGGCGAAAAGTCCCATTTGGTAGTCTTTTTCGGCAGGTTTCATCTGACCGTGGACGAATGCCACGGTGTAGTCGCGGAAGGTTTCCCGGATTGATTCATAACCCTCTTCGAGCGAGCGGAGTTCGAGCTTTTCGTTCTCGTGTACGAGCGGGTACACGATATACACCTGACGTCCGGCCCGGAGCTGGCGTCCGATACCCTGATAGGTCGAGAAGCGGTCTTCGTCGTAGCGCAGAAGTGTCACCACCGGCTTTCGTCCCGGCGGGAGTTCGTCGATTACCGACACGCTCAGGTCGCCGTAGACGGTCATGGCGAGCGTGCGCGGTATCGGCGTGGCGGTCATCACCAGCACGTGGGGGGCTATCACGTTTTTCTTCCAGAGGCGTGCGCGCTGCGCCACTCCGAAGCGGTGCTGCTCGTCGATTATCACCAGTCCGAGATTGCGGAATTTCACGTTGTCCTCGATTACGGCGTGGGTGCCTACGAGAATGTGGAGCGAGCCGTTTTCGAGTTCCTGATGAATGATTTCACGCTGCTTTCTGGGGGTTGAGCCTGTAAGGAGCCGTACGTTCACGCCCATGGCTGCTACCATGCCGCTGAGAGTTTCGAAATGCTGCGTGGCGAGGATTTCGGTCGGTGCCATTATGCAGGCCTGAGTGTCGTTGTCGAGCGCAATGAGCATGCAAAGCAGCGCCACGAGTGTCTTGCCGGATCCTACGTCGCCTTGCAGCAGGCGGTTCATCTGCCTTCCCGAGCCCATGTCGGCCCGGATTTCCCGTATTACTCTCTTCTGGGCGCCTGTAAGTTCGAAAGGCAGGAAATCGTGGTAGAAGGTATTGAAATACCGTCCTATGCGCTTGAAGCGGAATCCTGCCGTGGCCTCGTTGCGGCGCCGTGCGTAGCGCTGGATGTTGAGCTGAAGATAGAAGAGTTCCTCGAATTTCAGCCGGAGGCGCGCGCGCTGGAGCTCCTCGTTGCCGGCCGGCATGTGGATGGCGCGTATGGCATCGTAAAGCCCCATGAGGCGGTAGCGGGCTATTATGTCGGCGGGGAGGGTTTCGTTAAACCGCTTTACCGACGACAGTACCTGCTTCACCGCCTGCGCGATGAAACGCGCTGTTATGCCGCGGTTGCGCAGTTGCTCCGTGAGCGGGTAAACGCCGCGGAATCCGTCGGCAACCGCCACGTTCTGAGGAGTGTCGACCTCCGGATGAACCATGCTCCAGCGGAGGTTGAACATGGTTGGCTTTCCGAATACTATGTATTCCGTGCCGGTGTGGTATGCCTGCTTTATTGCTTTCACACGCCTGAACCACACAACTTCCATGGTGCCGCTCCCGTCGGTAAACAGTCCTACGAGCCGGAGCTTGGCTCCCTCTCCCTGTTCGGTGAGCGAGATGAACCGGCCTTTTACCTGAACAGTGGGCATTTCACCGCTGAAATCGCCTATGCGGTAAACGGAGGAACGGTCTATGTAGCTCGTCGGGAAATGGTGGAGCAAGTCGAAGTAGGTTTTCAGACCTAAGTTCTTATCGAGCAGTTCGGCGCGTTTAGGGCCGATGCCCTTCAGATATTTCAGATCAAGACCTCTCAGGCTGTTCATTCCTTGATTTTGAGGTATAGGGCGGCGATTTCCATGTCGCCGGGATTGGTGACCTTGATGTTGCGGGGCGAGCCCTCAACGAGACGGAGATCTGTGAATCCGGCCGTTTCCATGAGCGAGGCATCGTCGGTGGCGGTGGGGGAGAAGTGCTCGCGGTATGCCCGCAGCAGTTTGGCTCCGTTGAAAAACTGGGGAGTCTGTACGGCGCGGAATTGTGAGCGGTCGGTGGCTTCGCTGGTTCCGTCGGGAAAAATGCGGCGCAGCGAGTCGGTTACTGCCGTGGCGGGAATAGCTCCGTCGGCTCCGTCGGCGATGGCTTCGCTGAGCCGTTCGATTACCTTTTTTTCAACCACGGGACGGGCACCGTCGTGAACGCCTATTCTCCCGGTCGTGGCAGCGTCGATGAGCCGCAGGGCATTTCTTACGCTTTCTGCCCTGCTGCTTCCTCCCCTGGCGATGATTTCAGGCGACGTGAACCCGGCGGCGGTGCACATGTCGAGCCATAGCGGAATCATTGACTCTGACAGCACGAGGATGATCTCAGCCGAAGGGTCGGCAAAGCGCAGGCGCTCGATGGTGGTCATCAGCAGCGGGCGCCCTCCGAGAGGGCAGAATTGTTTGGGCATGCCGGCGCCGAAACGAGAGCCGGTGCCCGCCGCCACTATGATGTTGTAATCGTTCATTTCCGGGAATCCATTTTATCTGAGCGGCTCATGCAGTCGAGTGTCTGCAGAAAGCTCCAGCCGTTGTCGTCGGTGAGACGTGTGGAGCCGTAGACGAGTGCTGCCCCCGCGGCAACCACAATCAGAGGTACTATCTGTCCGGCCGCCACCGAAAGGAGCGCGCCGGTGACGACACCCCCTGCCAGCGCAGGAATCAGACCCCATTTCTTCCATGATAGCAAAGCTCCGAATCCTACCGTGGCAACCGCCATACAGAGTGCCGACAGAAAGCACAGAACCGCATGACTCCCTTCAGCCTCGCATCCCGCTTCAAACGAGCCGAGTGCCGTGCCGGCGCTGACAATCATGCCAGCGGCGAGGACAACGGAGGTAATCCTGTTGCGGTCGAAGAGGAACGACATGCTGCCGTTGTCTCTGACGCTGATTTCAGGTAAGGGCTTCCCGCAGACGGTGCAGTCGATGCTGTCGGCCGGTATCCGCGCGCCGCACCAGGGGCATTCTATGTCTTTTGATGATTCCTGATTCATTTCCGTGGTTTGTTGGTTTTGCAAAAATACAAAAAAAATCCGACCGGCCTCACGGACAATCGGATTAAAACCTATGATTCACTTATTTGTTGCGTTATGCTCACTTTTTAGAGCGGTGTTTAGTGCTCTAAAGAGTATGTCTATTAATTCAATTGATTCAATGTTTGCAAAAGTTGCTTATGCACAAACAAAGGTAATGCTTTTTTTCTGAATCAAAAATTAATAACGCCCAATTTAAGTTTTAATAATGATTTTTCAAATAAATAAACTTAACGAATGTTATTTGCCTCCTACGGACTTAATGTCGCCCTGCGGTTTTACCTCTTTTTCGGGTGCGAGACCGCGGTTGCGCAGAAGGGCGTCGACTTTCGGTTCGTGGCCGCGGAATTTCACGTAAAGTTCCATCGGGTCGGCGCTGCCGCCCATCTGAAGCACGTTTTCGAGGAACGATTTTGCAGTGGCGGGGTCAAACACTCCTTTTTCCTTGAATAGTTCGTAGCCGTCGGAGTCGAGCACTTCGGCCCAGAGGTAGGTATAGTAACCCGAAGCATACCCGTCGCTGCCGAAGATATGCTTGAAGTATGGCGAACGGTAACGGAACTGTACTTCGGCAGGCATGCCGAGTTTTTCAGCCACGCTTTTTTCAAACGCCTCTACGTCGATATCGCCCTCAGGGTTCAGTTTGCCCCATTCAAGGTCGAGAAGCGAGGCACCCGCAAGTTCGGTGGTCATGAAACCCTGATTGTGGGTCGAGGCAGCTTCGAGCTTGCGTATGAGAGTGTCGGGAATCACTTCGCCGGTCTTGTAGTGGAAAGCATATTCTTTGAGCAGTTCAGGTTCCATTGCCCAGTGCTCGTTTATCTGCGAGGGGAGCTCCACGAAATCACGGTCAACGTTGGTGCCGCTCTGGCTGCGCAGGCTGGCGCGGCTGAGCATCCCGTGGAGGCCATGGCCGAATTCATGGAACATGGTCTCAACCTCGTCGAGGGTTAGCAGAGCGGGGGTGTCGGCGGTCGGACGGGTGAAATTTCCCACATTATATATAATAGGACGTCCGACGGTGCCGTCGGGATCCACGTATGAACCTTTGAATTCGCTCATCCATGCACCCTGACGCTTTGATGCGCGGGGAAAATAGTCGGTCATGAACACTGCCACGTGCTCGCCGTTTTTGTCTTTTACCTCATAAACCTTCACCTCCGGGTTGTATTTCGGTGCATCGGGAAGCTCGGTAAAGGTAACGCCGTAGAGTTTCTCGGCAAGGGTGAAGATACCCTTGCGCACGTTTTCGAGCGGGAAGTAGGCGCGCACCTCATTCTCGTCGAGCGCGAATTTCTGCCGACGTACCTTTTCGGCATAATAGTAATAATCCCAGGGTTCGATTTTTATGCCGGCTCCTTCGCTGTCGGCATACTTCTGCATCTCTGCTACCTCTTCGTGGACACGCTTCACGGCGGGTTTCCATATCTGCATCAGAAGGTTCTCTGCGTTTTCCGTTGTCTTGGCCATCACGTTGGCGGTGGCATAGTCGGCGAAGTTCTTAAACCCTAAAAGATGGGCCTTTTCAGCGCGGAGTTTTACTATCTGGTTGATGATGGGATAGTTGCTGTTCTCACCGCTCGAGGCAAGCGAGGTGTAGGCTTCATACATGCGGCGGCGCAGGTCGCGGTTGTCGGCGTACTGCAGCACGGGCAGACGGCTCGGTGCGTGGAGCGTGAAAACCCATTTTCCTTCCTTGCCGCGGTTTTTGGCCTCTGTAGCGGCGGTCTCCACGAGCGCAGCAGGTAGTCCGGCGAGCTGGTCGGCATTGTCGACCACGATCTCACACTCGTTGGTGGCGGCGAGCAGGTTCTTGTTGTATTTCAGATATAAGTCGGTGAGTTTTGTGTTGATTTCCGACAGTTGTTTCTTTTTGGCGTCGTCGAGGAGGGCGCCGCTGCGGGTGAAGTGCTTGTAGGAATCCTCGATTGCCTTTACCTGATAGGGCTTGAGGCCGAGGGCGGCACGGTTTTCGTAGAGTTTCTTCACTCGCTTGAAGAGCTTGTCGTTCATGGCGATCTCGTCGGTTGCCTGCGAGTAAAGCGGATATATAACCTCGGCTATCTCGGTCATTTGAGGAGTGTTGTCGGTCTCGTCGAGCGAGGCGAACACGAGCATCACCTTGTTTATCAGTTCGCCCGATTTTTCCATGGCGAGGATGGTGTTGTCGAAGGTGGGTTCCGCTTTCTGGCCGGCTATCTTTGCGGTTTCGGCTTTCAGGCGGCTGATGCCTTCCTTTGCTGCCGGGATGTAGTCCTCGTATCGGATCTCTTCAAACGGAGGAATTTCGAACTGGGTCGCATACGGCACCAGAAACGGATTCTGTCTTTCAGCTGCGTTCATGTGCTGTGGAATTGTCAGTGCGGCCGGGAGAAGCATGGCTCCCGCTGCCGCGGTGATTAGAAATTTTTTCATATAGAGAGTGAAAATGTTGGTCTATTGTTTCCATGTGAATGTGGCCAGGAGAGGGTAGTGGTCGCTGTACGGGCAGTTGCCACGCTTTATTCCTACTATTTCCGGCCCGCGGTAAAGTATCTGGTCTATGCGGAAATAGAAACGGTTTTCGTGATAGGTTATGGTGGGGCCGAATGCGGCCTCCGCGTAGGCGTCGTGAAGGTCGCCGTCCATTATGGTGCGCACGGCGTAGCAGCCCGGCACGTCGTTGAAGTCTCCGGCCACTATCACTGGCCCGCTTACGCTGTCGATGCACTGCCGCAGTATCCGCGCTTCGCGCGCCCGCGCCACCAGGGCCCGTTTTATCTTTGAGCCGAGGGTACTTTTTGCCTTTTTGATTTCTTCTTTCAGTTCGCGCTCACTTGCAGGTTTATGATAGAGGTCGAGGTAAAACTGCTTGTCGCCGTCGGTGAGGTTGAGCGATTTCAGATGAACGTTGTAGAAATTTACTTCATGGCCGCGGATGTTGATTTTGAAATAGTTGATGTTGGGCATCGAGTCGACCTGCACCGGGAGTTTTTCGTGCCTGATCGGGAACTTTGAGAACAATGCAGCGGCATAAGACCCCACGTAGCGGTAAGGGTAACGTTCGAACAGTCTGTCGATCTGGCTCTGTCTCACCTTCTCGTTCTTTGCGCGCCAGGCATTCGGGTTGATGTCGGCCGGTTCAAGCTCCTGAATGTTCACGATATCGGCATCGGTGCCGAGTATATACTCTATGGTCGGGTTGAGGTCGTAGTCGCGCTCCTCGCTCCGGGTGTTCCAGAAGTGGATTATATTATAGGTGAGTACCGTAAACGACGAATCCCGCTCCTGTTCAGTGAGATCAGGCGATCCGGCGTTGAGAGGAAAGAAAACCAGAAGCTCGGGAAGCGAAACAAGCCACGCCGCCGCAATGAGCACGCTCGCCTTGCGCCAGAAAATCAGGTCTACAACCAGCATAAAGACCCCGGTAATGAGTGCGATCGGGAGCACCATGAGCGCCATGGCGGCAACCGGCATCACAGCCGGGTCGAAATAGCCGCCGTAGGCACTGAAAACGGTTGCCCCGGCAACCAGACCGGTCGCCCCTACGGCAGCTCCACGACCGAAACTCTGCAGACCTCTTACTATTTTATTCGGGGTTTCTGTCATTATGAAATTCGTTTGCTGACGTCGAACAGACGTTTGCGCTCCTCGGGTGTAAGCGATGTATAGCCTGATTTTTTAATTTTGTCGAGAATGGAATCGAGTATTTCCTGATCTTCGGCCGACGTGCGCGGCCGGGGCGACGGCTGTGTCTCGCGGGGTTCCTGCGGCCGGCGTTCGCGCTCCTGGCGCCGGCGTTTCGGAATCTTCAGCGAAGTCAGGCGGCGCACGAGATTCACAATGCGGTCGATCAGCCCGTTGAGGGGCGCGGTGATGTCGGTGCCGCGCCTCATCGACAAACCGTACCATGCGCCCGCAACGGCACCTCCGAGGTGGGCGATGTGGCCTCCGGCATTCGCACCGGTTATGCCAATGAGATCAAGCCCGATTGTGACGATTGCCACCCATTTCAACGACACCGGGCCTAAAAACAGCAGGTTGAAACGGTAGTCGGGCATAAGAATCGCCGTGGCGGTGACTATGGCGATCACTCCCGCCGATGAGCCTATCAGATAGCCGATATGGCCCGTGAAAAAGGGCAGAACGTTGTAGGCGACCATAAATAGCAGTGCCCCGGCTATGCCGCCGTAAATATAGAGGGCAAGCAACTGTCTGGAAGTCGACACGAAATTGAAGACTATGCCGAACCAGTAGAGCCAGAGCATGTTGAACAGCAGATGCAATACGTCGTATTGCGCGAACATATAGGTGATGACTGTCCACGGATGAGTCAGAAGCAATCCCGGAGCGCTCGGCATCTGAACCAGATTGAGCATCTGTTCGACCAAAGGCTCGTTGCCCGACAGAATCAGCACGCTCGCGGCGATGCGCATCACCAGGAAAAAGGCGATGTTCACCACAATGATTTTCATCAGCATCGACGCCGCGCTGAATTTCTGCCGGAGATTCCTAATTGTACCAGCTGTTGCCATCGAATGTACCTTTCTTTTTCCAGTAAAGAATTATGAAGAAACCGAAAATCATTCCCCCGAGATGGGCGAAATGAGCCACGCCGTCGCTTCGTCCGACCGATTCGCTGAGCCCTATGAGAAGCTCGATCGCGCCCATGCCGAGCGTCATCCACTTGGCCTTGATGGCAACCGGTATGAAGAAGAAATACATCGGAGCGTTGGGAAACATCATGCCGAACGCCAGCAGCAGGCCGTAGACCGCTCCCGACGCGCCGATGGTTACAAACACATTCAGGTAGCTCTTTATTATCGCCTCGCCCTGAGGGGTCATGAGCGCCTCCTCTATTGCGGCGCGCGCCTCCGGGAAGTCCATGTTGTTCTGCATGGCAATCATCCTGGTCAGGATTGTTTCCCACGACAGCGCCCATGTAATCTCCTGGATTATGGCAGCTCCGACACCACACGAGATGTAGTAAAACAGAAATCTTGCCGAACCGAGCGCCCGTTCGAGAGTGGCGCCGAACATGAGCAGCATGAACATGTTGAAAAATATGTGGGCAAAACTGCCGGTTGAGTGCATGAACATATAGGTTATGAACTGCGCCGGATTGAAGTCGGACGCCGTCAGGTAGTGCAGTCCTCCGAAAGTCTCGAGGCTCATGCCGAGGCGCGACGGAAGCACCATCATGGCTATCCATACGAGGAAATTGATTATGATAAGATTCTTTGTTACCGGAGGGATCCGGCTTAGAAATGAATTCATTGCTGATATAGTTGCTTTGTTGACGTTTTAAATATGCAAAGTTACAATTTAAACGCTTTTCGCGGGTTAACAATTACCCGCGAACTTAAATTTTAAAAAAAATTCACGTTTTGCAGATTTATGCTAAAAAACATAAAATCCCCGTCCTCGGTGAACCTTCCCGGTCCTGAGGATGTTTTGATAACAGAAAGTTGAATCTACCCGGCGAAGAGCGACCTGCCTTACGCCGGGATTTTTTATTTTAAAGCAATGTAAAGCTAAAGCCCTCGGCGGGAGTTTTCCTATTTTTTAATAATTTGGAAAAGGCGGGGAATAATGAAAAAATCTTTATCTTTGTAAAACTTACTTATTAACCGAAATCTAATGAAAATTTGTATGAATATAATCAAATGCCTTGCATTAAGCATGCTGGCTCTCTCTTCTTTGTCGGGTAACGCCGTTATAGATCCCGACTGGGCGCTTTTTGGCGTAAACTGTGGAACTTTTTCAGAAGGTCTGGCTGAATTCCATGATTCGAAAGGGACGAGACTTTATGGATTTATCAATACTAACGGCAAAGTCGCCATAGCTCCGAAATTCAAACAGGTCGGCGAATTTCACCGCGGAACCACTGTCGTCACTGACGAAAACGACCGGAAGGGAATCATAGACACCAAAGGTGAATATACCCTCCAGCCCGGCAATTATGAGATAAGAATGTTTGAAAAACTGCCCGGCTATTATAAGGTGACCGACAAAGAAACCGATAAGTCAGCACTGTCTGACGGCTACAAATTTCTGACCGGTTTTGATTTTGACTTTATAGATTTCTACAACGCCTATCCTTTTCTGCAGTTCAGCAGCAAGGATAACGGACCTAAGGGTGTGATGAACGTGCTGGATTTCAGCTATTATCCTGATGCAAATGTAATCAGGTACGGTAACCGGTTTACCGCGGTTTATGATAATAAGAAGGAATGGCTGTTTTCGCTTGACGGCGAACTTATTGACCCCGACAAGTATAAGATAAGCTCGAAAGGGACTGAGGTGTTTGAAGACCCTTCAACCGGGAAGCTCGGAATCCGCGACAGCAAAACAAAAGCCGTAATCACTCCTGCCAGATATTTTACCGATCATGATTATCAGAGAAGCTGGATCAAGGATATCGTGGTTTTATACGACAGTATCAGCCCGGAGGACAAGAGTCTGGCTGTGGTTTTGAACCAGGACGGAAAGATAATCCTCAATGCAGCGGATTTTACGCCGTCCCGGTCAGTCTATGTAATGAAGGATTTGATCGAGACATATCCTAAGGGTGACTACTCCAACAATGCTGCCTATAGATGTTTTGATTATAACGGAAAGGAAATTACGAAGATAAACGGCAATTCCTGGTATCCTCTTACCGGAGGATATTACGGTACTACCGGTCATCTTCTCTATAACGCGAAAGATAATACGGTAGAGAAAGACGTCATGTATCCGTCGGACTCGGATGATGTTATTAAATTTATGAGGGGCGGTAAATGGTACTTTAAAAATGCCGTGACCGGCAAAGAGTCCGGACCTTTTGATTTTCTGGAAGATTTTAATGAAGGCGTGGCGGTTGTAACGAATGGAAGCACGAAATTTATTATAGATAAAAACGGAAAGGAGTATCATTACCCGGATGATATAAGTATAGGCGTTAAATTTTCTGACGGAGTGATAAACGCATACGACAGGACTGGAGGCGTGAGGGGATGTATCTATAATCCCCTCGGGCACGAAGGTTTTACCTATAATCAGACGGAAAACAATATTAACGACTATAACTATATTTGGCTTATCGAAAAAGGCAAGAAACTCTTTGATGAAAAGAAATATTCTCAGGCTGCCGACATCTGCTACCGGCTTATGATGCTGAAGCCGGAGAATAAGGACGCCTTCTATAAATACACCGTCTGCCTGGCTCAGATGCGGCGCCTCGACGAGGCCCTTACGGCTATAGACCTTGCGCTCGAAACCTGGCCCGACTGGGAGGAAGCAAAGACCCTGCGCACAAAAATCCTTGCGGATATACAGTCGGAAAAAGAGGCTGAAGCCGCCCGCAGTAACGCTGAAAACAATCAGGAATATTACGGGAATGCCAACTCGACAATATCTTTTCTCGATGCGCTCGGCAATTTCGCCAACGCCCTGGCCAATGCTTTCGGCGGAACGCCAACATATACCCCGCAGTCCTACGGCGAGAATTCCTTCAGCGGTGCCATTTCTGCCGGAGGAGGCAACTATCAGTCGAACTACAACAACTGGGAACGACTTGCGGAGCGGCATTACAACTCGCTTACCAATTTGGGATATTCGGCGACTTCGTCGTCGGGTAAAAAACACGGAAGCGCGGGCGGAAGAACTTCGGCAGGAAACTATATCCAGCAGAAGAGGGCGCTTCGCGAGGCTCAGGCTGAAATGCGGAAAATCCGCCGTCAGGCAGCCGGCGACGGCGTCACAATCCCCAAGTCGAGATGGGAAGACGCATCGGTGGGCTATTGAGCGCAATGCGAGAAACTTAAATGTGGCAGCACAGCTTTTTTGAACATTTGCATAAAGCTATATCGCAAAAAGTTCCTAAATTTGTATTATTCACGAAATTTTATCCAATAATATATGGATACAAAAACTCTCGAATTTGTGACGTACTGCATCAGCAAACTTTCCCATGTGCTGAAAATCAGCCAGCGGGAAGTTTACCTGCGGCTAAAGGAATCGGGTATACTTTACGGCTATATCGTACCATCGTATGATGTGTTGCATACCTTCAGCTCCCGGTATCTCGTGGAAGACCTCACCGGCTATATGAGGGAGAAAGGAGTGCTGCCTGAATGAAACTTTATCATTCGTCTGATGTGGCTGTATCAAGTCCGGATGTAATGCATTCACGTGACTATCTTGATTTCGGCAAAGGGTTCTATCTGACTTCTATCCACGGACAGGCAGTAAGATATGCCCAATGATAGGGTGATACAGACTCTTGACAGATATTTTGAAGGCGAATTATCGGAAAATGAAGCTTTAGGTATGCTCAGATATGAGAAACCTAACATTCAGTATTGCATCCGTTCACAAAAGATGCTTGACGAATGTTTAAAACATACTGAAAGTAAGCAATTATGACAGAAGAAACCGAATTAGCTTTTCAGGCCAATAAAAGCGCGAATATAATAAAAAGTCTGTGCAACCTGTATGGATTATCATTACAGGAGGCGGCTGACATATATTATCGGTCAGAAACATCAGAATTAGTAGAAGAGGGCGTAGCAGATTTACAATGTCGAAGTAGCAAATACATTGCTACTGTTGTATGGGATGAGTATATGGAGTCGCACGATTCATCTCGGTAAATTGGAGGTTTCGGCGATTTTGGTTAACTTTGTATCCGGAAACAAACAACACATTATATAATATGATTACTCAGGAACAATTAAAAGAGACTTTTGAACGCAAGCTGGCGTTGAGGAGGTATCTTTGACATCGACAGCAAGAAAATCCAGGTAGAAGAAGAGGAGTTGCGCACCCACGTGCCCGACTTCTGGGAACATCCGAAGGAAGCGCAGGTTCAGATGAAGAAAATCAAGGATCTGCAGAGCTGGATCGACGGCTATACCGACGTGGAGAAAACCGTCGACGAGCTTCAGCTCGCCTGGGACTTCCTCAAAGAAGGTCTCGTGGAGGAGTCGGAACTCGACGCGCTCTATGCCGATGCAATCGCGAAAATCGAGAAACTCGAGCTGCGCAACATGCTCCGTCGCGAGGAAGATAAGCTCGGCGTTGTGTTAAAAATCAACTCCGGCGCAGGCGGTACAGAGAGTCAGGACTGGGCTTCGATGCTGATGCGCATGTATCTGCGCTGGTGTGAGGATCACGGTTACAAGACTTCCATCGCCAACCTTCTCGAAGGCGACGAGGCTGGCATCAAATCGTGTACGATCAACGTGGAGGGCGATTTCGCCTACGGTTACCTCAAGAGCGAGAACGGTGTGCATCGTCTGGTGCGTGTGTCGCCCTACAATGCCCAGGGCAAGCGCATGACGTCGTTTGCGTCAGTGTTCGTGACGCCGCTTGTCGACGACACCATTGAGGTGAACGTGGATCCGGCGCTCCTCTCGTGGGACACCTTCCGTTCGGGCGGCGCAGGCGGTCAGAACGTCAACAAGGTGGAGTCGGGTGTGCGTCTGCGCTACCAGTTCACCGACCCCTACACCGGAGAGAAGGAGGAAATCCTTATTGAGAACACCGAGACGCGCGACCAGCCGAAGAACAAGGAAAACGCCATGCGTCAGCTCCGCTCAATCCTATACGACAAAGAACTTCAGCACCGTATGCAGGAGCAGGCGAAAATCGAGGCCGGAAAGATGAAAATCGAGTGGGGATCGCAAATCCGCAGCTACGTGTTCGACGACCGCCGCGTGAAGGATCACCGCACCGGCTATCAGACGTCCGACGTGGGCGGTGTGATGGACGGTGACCTCGACGGTTTCATCAAGTCGTATCTTATGGAGTTTGCCGCTTCGGAAGAGAAGGAATAACCTGAATCCGCATAAAAAAATCTGCCGCGAAAAGTCTCATTTTCGCGGCAGATTTTTTATGCGTTGACGGATCAGTATTCGTCCCACGACTTGATTTCAATCGAATCGAGCGGGTGGGAGGTGAATGCGTCGATGTAGGCCGATGCCAGACGGTCGTTGGTGAGCAGAGGAATGTTGAGATCGATGGCTGCGCGGCGTATCTTATAGCCGTTGGTCAGTTCGGCCTGCGTGTAGTTCTTCGGGATGTTCACCACCATGTCGACGGCCTTGTCGTGGAGGAGCTGGAGCGCCTGGGGCTGCATGTCGGGCTGGGAGGGCCAGTAAACGCGGATGGCCGGGATGCCGTTGTCGTTGAGGAACGCATGGGTACCTCCGGTAGCGTAGATGCGGTAGCCTTTGTTGTTGAGCTCATGGGCGGCGTCGAGCATCGCGGCTTTCGACTTCGGGCCGCCGGTGGAAAGCAGCACGCTCTTGCGCGGGATGCGCTGCCCCACGGAAATCATAGCCTTCATGAGGGCTTCGGAAGTGTCGGTGCCTATGCAGCCGACCTCGCCGGTCGACGACATGTCGACGCCGAGCACCGGGTCAGCACCCTGCAGACGCGAGAAGCTGAACTGCGACGCCTTGATACCCACGTAGTCGAGGTCGAACGCGCTCTTCGACGGCTTTTCTACCGGCAAACCGAGCATTACCTGCGTTGCGAGGTCGATAAAGTTGATTTTCAGTACTTTTGATACGAAGGGGAAGCTGCGCGATGCACGCAGGTTGCACTCTATGACTTTGATGTCGTTGTTCTTGGCGAGGAACTGGATGTTGAACGGGCCGGAAATCTCGAGCGCTTTCGCTATCTGGCGCGAGATCTTGCGGATGCGGCGCATGGTCTCGACGTAGAGTTTCTGCGGGGGGAAGCAGATGGTGGCGTCGCCGGAGTGTACGCCGGCGTATTCTATATGTTCGGAGATTGCGTAGCAGACGATCTCACCGTCTTTCGCCACGGCGTCCATCTCGATTTCCTTGGCAGAGGAGATGAACTGCGAAACCACTACAGGATGTTTTTTCGATACATTGGCGGCAAGACGCAGGAAGCGGTGAAGTTCCTCGTCGTTGTGGCAGACGTTCATCGCGGCGCCCGAGAGCACGTAGCTCGGGCGTACGAGCACCGGATAACCCACTTCTTCGATAAAGGAGTTGATGTCGTCGAGCGAGGTCAGCGCCCGCCAGCGGGGCTGGTCTATGCCGAGGCGCTCGAGCATTGCGGAGAACTTGTTGCGGTCTTCGGCGTTGTCGATGCTCTTTGCCGTTGTGCCGAGAATGTTGATTCCCTGCTCGTCGAGTCGTGTGGCGAGGTTGTTGGGAATCTGACCTCCTACGGAGAGGATGGTGCCGTGAGGCTGCTCGAGGTCGAGTATATCCATTACTCGTTCAAATGTCAGCTCGTCGAAGTATAGGCGGTCGCACATGTCGTAGTCGGTCGACACGGTTTCTGGATTGTAGTTTATCATAACCGAGCGCCAGCCGTTTTTCTTTACGGTTAGAAGGGCGTTGACCGAGCACCAGTCGAATTCTACGGAACTGCCGATGCGGTATGCGCCGGATCCGAGTACAACGATTGAGCGGTGGTCGTGGAGATACTTCACGTCGTTTTCCGAGCCGTTGTAGGTGAGGTAAAGGTAGTTTGTCTGGGCGGGATATTCGGCGGCGAGGGTGTCGATCTGTTTCACCACCGGAGTGATGCCGAGTTCCTTGCGGATTGCGCGCACCTCGAGGTTGGCCGATTCCGCCGAGTCGGCCATCTTTTCTTTCAATACCTCACGGGCCACCTGGAAGTCGCTGAACCCCTGCTCCTTCGCCTGGCGCAGGAGCGCGGCGGGAATGTCGCGCAGCGAATTGTATTCGGCAAGTTCGTTGGCAGTGTTGAAGATGTTCTGGAGCTTGTAGAGAAACCAGAGGTCGATTTTAGTGAGCTCGTGGATGCGCTCTGCGGTATAGCCTCGCTGCAGAGCTGCGGCTATCACGAAGATACGCTTGTCGGTAGGCTCCGAGAGTGCGTGGTCGATGTCGTCGATCTTGATCTCGCGGTTGCCCACGAAACCGTGCATTCCCTGGCCGATCATGCGGAGACCCTTCTGAATGACCTCTTCAAAGGTGCGGCCGATTGCCATGACCTCTCCTACGGATTTCATCGACGAGCCGATTTCGCGGCGCACGCCGTGGAACTTGCCGAGATCCCAGCGGGGAATCTTGCAGACTATATAGTCGAGCGCCGGCTCGAAGAATGCCGAAGTCTCCTTCGTCACGGAGTTTTTGAGGTCGAACAGACCGTAGCCGAGACCGAGCTTGGCGGCCACAAACGCCAGCGGATAGCCGGTGGCCTTCGAGGCGAGAGCCGACGAGCGGCTCAGACGGGCGTTGACCTCGATCACGCGGTATTCCATCGATTTGGGGTCGAAGGCATACTGCACGTTACACTCGCCCACGATGCCGATGTGGCGTATGATTTTTATGGCGAGCTTGCGCAGATAGTGGTAATCTTCGTTGGAGAGGGTCTGCGAGGGAGCCACAACGATCGACTCTCCAGTGTGGATGCCGAGCGGGTCGAAGTTCTCCATGTTGCAGACGGTGATGCAGTTGTCGTAGCAGTCACGTACAACTTCGTATTCCACCTCTTTCCAGCCCTTGAGCGATTTTTCAATCAGCACCTGGGGAGAGAATGAGAGTGCTTTTTCCACGAGCTGCACAAGCTGCTGCTCGTCGTCGCAGAAACCGCTTCCGAGACCGCCGAGGGCGTATGCGGCGCGCACGATCACGGGGTAGCCGAGGCGCTTTGCAGCCTCGATAGCCTCGGAGGTCGACTCCACGGCTTCGCTCTTTATGGTTTTTACGTTGATTTCATCGAGTTTCTTCACGAAGAGTTCGCGGTCTTCCGTGTCCATGATGGCCTGAACAGGGGTGCCGAGCACCTCAACGTTGTATTTTTCGAGAATTCCCGACTGGTAGAGCTCCACGCCGCAGTTGAGTGCGGTCTGGCCGCCGAAAGCCAGCAGGATGCCGTCGGGGCGCTCCTTGGCTATGACTTTCTCCACGAAATAAGGAGTGACGGGGAGGAAATATATCTTGTCGGCAAATCCGTCGGAGGTCTGTACGGTCGCGATGTTCGGATTTATAAGAACGGTTGTGATACCCTCCTCTTTCATGGCCTTGAGGGCCTGAGAACCGGAATAGTCAAACTCACCGGCTTCGCCGATTTTCAGCGCACCGCTGCCGAGCAGCAGCACTTTCTTGATTTTTTCGTTACGCATATCTTATGAATCAGGAAGGTTAAAGCATTTTGATGAACTCGTCGAAGAGGAATTCCGTGTCTTTCGGACCCGAGCTTGCCTCGGGGTGGAACTGGGCGGAGAAGTAGGGCTTGCTCTTGTGGCGGATACCCTCGTTTGTCCCGTCGTTCATATTGACGAACAGCGGTTCCCAGTCGGCGGGAAGGGTGGAATTGTCTACGGCGAAACCGTGGTTCTGCGAGGTGACGAAGCACTGGTCGGTACCCACACGGCGCACCGGCTGATTGTGGCTGCGGTGGCCGTATTTCAGTTTATACGTTTTTGCCCCGGCGGCTTTAGCCAGAAGCTGGTTGCCCATGCAGATGCCGCAGATCGGTTTGCCTGTCTCCATAGCCTTGCGTATGTTTTCAACCGTTTCGGTGGCGAAATCGGGATTGCCCGGGCCATTGGAGATGAACAGACCGTCGTATTCGAGAGTGTTGAAGTCGTAGTTCCACGGCACACGGATTACTTTGACGCCGCGGCGGGTAAGGCAGCGGATTATGTTGTGCTTAACGCCGCAGTCAACGAGCACCACCGTCTTTTCGCCTTCGCCGTGAATCTCAACCTCCTTGCAGCTCACCTGAGCGAGCAGATTTTCCTTGTTGGGGTCGTAGAAATCAGCCTCGGGCTCGCCCTCGATTGTGATTTTGCCGAGCATGGAGCCGCACTCGCGCAGATGTTTGGTGAGAGCGCGTGTGTCGATTCCGTAAATTCCGGGGATTTTTTCCTCTTTGAGCCAGTCGGCGAGCGAGCGGTCTGCCTGCCAGTGGCTGTGCTGGTGCGAATAGTCCTGCGCCACGATAGCACGGGCATGAATCATATCGCTTTCATAATATTCACTGACGTTGTCCTTGTCCTTGCGCGGGGGTACTCCGTAATTGCCGAGAATCGGATAAGTCGTAACCAGAATCTGACCCTTGTACGACGGGTCGGTAAGACTTTCGGGGTAGCCCGTCATTGCGGTGTTGAACACAACTTCACCGGCTGTGGAAGTCTCGTAGCCGAATGACTTTCCCTCAAAGGTGGTGCCATCCTCAAGAATCAGATAGGCTCGCTTCGTTTGTCGCATACGATAGATTGGGGATAATATTCAAGAAATGTTACCGGCTCCTCAACGTTCTATCGAGAAAACCATGCAAATTTACTACATTTTTATCACACGGCCAAACTCCCCCGGCACTATGCAGAAAGTTTCAGCTATTTTTAGGTTATTTCACCCTATAGTCTACACTTTGCCGCTTGGCCGGGGCTTACGGCTGCCGAGAATATGTCAGCCCGTTTATCTGAAGCGATTACTGCCTGAGGAATGTCAGATTTCGGATACTTCATATACGCGGCTCGCGTATTCACTGTCGAGAGGAATTTCAAAGCCTATATCCATCAGGTATCTGCCGCTGACAGTCTTTCCGTTCAGGTAGCTCGGGTTCTCGCCGTCGGGGAGTGAAAGTTCGGTTATGCGGTATGTTTTCACGGGGTTGATGCCCGCCATGCGGAAGCGCGGTATGGTCTGGTTGCGCATGTGAGTGAGCTTGTAGGCGAAAAATACTGCCGAGCGCTTGTCGGGCGACACGTACATAAGCGAGGCTACCCCCTTGTTGTCGTAAGGCGATATCAGGCGGTACTGGTCGCCGAATTGCACTATCGGCCGTATCTTTTTATAATCGGCAATTGCCCTTTTTGCGAAATTCTTCTCCGGCTCCGACATTGCCGAGGGCTGCATCTCCATTCCGAGGCGTCCGCTCATAGCTACGTCGAAGCGGAATTTGAGGGGAGTCCGGCGACCTGTCTGATGGTTTGGCGACGCGCTTACATGCTGAGCCATCGACATTGACGGATAAAACATTGATGTGCCCCATTGCATGAAGATTCGTTGCAGGGCATCGGTATTGTCGCTTACCCATACTTCATCGAAATAGGGGAGCACGCCGTAGTTTACCCTGCCGCCGCCACCTCCGCATGCCTGCATTACGAGGTCGGGGTGTTTTTCTCTGATACGTCGGAGTATTTTCTCAAGACCTTTGTGGTAATCTATTGTGACCTGCAATTGCCTGTCGGCGGGCAGATATTGCGAACCAAAGTTCATTATGCCTGTATTGGCATCCCATTTTATGTAGGCAATTTCAGGGTATTTGGTCATAAGATTGTCTACTACCGAAACTATGAAATCCTGGACATCAGGATTCGACAGATCGAGCAGCAGTTGCGTGCCTCCACGGGTAAGACGCAGTTCGCGGTTTTCGGCTCTCAGTACCCAGTCGGGATGCTTTTCGTAAAGTTCGCTTAGGGTATTGACGCTTTCCGGCTCAATCCATAGTCCGAATTTTATGCCGTTGCTCCGAGCCGATTCAATAAGTCCTTCGATTCCGCCGGGGAGTTTGTTGGTGTCGGTAACCCAGTCTCCGAGGGCCGAGTCGTCATGTATACGGGGATATTTGGAGCCGAACCACCCGTCATCCATAACGAAAAGTTCCCCTCCGAGCGATGCAAAATCATGCATCATCTCATTCATCTTATTGCTTTCCACGTCGAGATACACTCCCTCCCAGCTGTTGAGGAGGATGTCGCGGATCTTATCGCCTCCGTGTATTGCCCCGAGGCGAGCCCAACGGTGGAAATTGCGGCTTGCACCGCTTAGCCCTTCTGAGGAATATGTCAGTGCGAGTTTGGGGGTGACAAAGGTCTCACCCGGCATCAGTTTATATTCTGTGGCCTCGGTTGATATGCCTGCCATAAGGTTATGGCAGTATTCATTGTCTGTGTCTATGCGCATTTCATAGTTCCCGCTCCAGCAGATGGTTGCGCCTATCACCCGGCCGCGCGTCTCCTCGGGCTTGCCGTCGAGCGACAGCATTATCGAGGGCTGGTAGGAATGACCGTTGCGGGCACCGTCGAGACTCGTTATAAGCTTAGTTCCTGAGGTGAGAGGTTCGGATATTACCTGGCTTTCGGCTGTCCATGCGCCGTGGAGGTGGGTTACCCATACGTCGCCGCGTCTTACAGGCAGAAATCCTGAGTCCATGCGCCTGAGACGCACCGGTTTTTTGCCATTATTGGTGATTTCAGACCATTCTTCGATTATATCAGCCTTGTCGATTGTCCGATAGCATAGATTTACTGTAATCGGGTATTTTGTGTCGGCCAATGTCAGAGTGGTCAGCGAGCCTCCGTCAACGGGCTCTGATGCCACCGACTTCGTGGCTAAAACTAATGTCGGGTTGCCGTCGGGGTGAACAAGCTGAATGGCGGACAATGAGCCGGTCTCGTTTCCGAAAGCAGGGTAGGCGGCACGGTTCATACCGGCCCAGATTTCGTGAACCATGCCAACCTGTGCGGAATCTATTTTGGTTCCATAGTGGGTGAAGCGGGGAGCTTCTCCATAGTTGCCTGAGAGAACGAGCGAAGAATTGTCGGTAGAGATTACTTTGTCGAAGTCCCATGCAGAGGCAGTAAACACGGCGTCAAGGAGCAAAAATACGGCTATGAATCTATGAAATATCATAAGTCTGTAAATGATTGGTTTATTTATATGCAAAATTAAATATAGAATAAGGTAAAATCTGCCGGTTTTACGCTATTTTGTGGCAGGTATGCACCAAATCGACAGCCGTAACAGACCGAAACCTAAATTCAGACATATTCCGATAGCGTATTTCGGAAAATACTCGTATCTTTGCATCGTTTTTCTCACTATCGAAACCTAATTTGAGCCGATCTCAAACATATATTGTCTTTTTGGTGCTGTGTTGCGCGATTTCCATCGCCGCATTCTCGCGCCCCCTGTCGCGGCAGGCAGCCGAAATTCCCGAAGTAGCCCTACCC
>ULUG01050182.1_pt1 | contig 47071 bp, 36 predicted proteins | sample 1958331 | NCBI WGS metagenome assembly ULUG01 (sample SAMEA4835755, study PRJEB28245) | human gut metagenome | biome: gut microbiome; material: fecal sample | place: Denmark | collected 2008
CCGCGAAAATCTGCGTTAATCTGCGTTTCAATTTCCGGTATGGAAATTGTCAATTATCAATTCCTCTGTGGTGAATTAGAATTTGCTTCCTGCGCCTCCGCCTCCGAAGTCTCCTCCTCCGAAACTTCCTCCGCCGAAGCCTCCGCCTCCATGTCCTCCTCCGCCTCCGAAGAACGGACCGCCTAAGAAGGGCCAGCCGTTTCCGCCGCGGTGGTGGAAATCGTCATCGTTACGTATCCGGCGTTGCTTGCGCACCACATTGCCGCAATTCCCGCATACGTATGTTGTTTCTTCTATGCGTCCGCCTTCCTGTGAAAAGTGTTGTACGGAAATCTGGCGGAGCTTGTATTTGCGGCACTGGGGGCAACGTTTGCGCTGCTTGGCGCTGAGCCACAGGAACAGGGGCACAAGGATGAAGCAACAGAAGAAAATGGCAAACAGGAGCAGGGTATCGTCTTCGCTTTCTCCGGAAGGCTGGGCAGGGGTTCCGGTTCCTTCTAATCGGGCGCACAGGGCTTGGATGCCTGCCAACATGCCTGCATCCCATTCGTCTTTACCGAAATGCGGGTTCATGTAGCGCACTTGTATCCGTTTGCATACGGCATCGGGGAGGTCGCCTTCCAGTCCGTATCCCGTAGCGAACTGGATGCACCTTTCGCCTGTGGAGAGCAGGATGACCAACCCTTTGTCGGTTTCTTTCCTGCCTACTCCGTTTTCCCTTCCCAACCGGTAGGCGAAATCAAAACAGTCTCCGCCTTCTATTTGCCCTACCGCTACTACCAAAGTCTGTATTCCCGTTTTGCGTTCGAGGGCATACAGCGCCGTATCAATGGCATATACCGTGGTTTCGCTCAAGATGCCGTCGGGGTTGCTTACGTAGCGCCGGGCATCCTGCAGGTGTACCATGGGAATGTCTTCTACCTTGTATACCTTGGCTTGTGTCCAAAGTACAAAGGCGGATAGCAAGAAGAGTAACAACTGTTTTTTCATAGGCGAGGGTTAGAACTTGACTTCAGGGGCTTGATTGGCTCCTTCTTCCGCTTCAAAGTACGGGCGTTTCTCGAATCCGAAGATGCCTGCGAAGATGTTTTTCGGGAAACGGCGGATGGCGGTGTTGTATTCGCGTGCCGTTTCGTTGAACTTGCGGCGCTCTACGCTGATGCGGTTTTCCGTGCCTTCCAGTTGTGCCTGGAGTTCCTTGAAGTTCTCGTTGGCTTTCAGGTCGGGATAGTTTTCGGTCACGGCAAGCAAGCGTCCCAAAGCGCTTCCTATCTCGCCTTGCGCCCGTTGGTAAGCCGCCAGTTTTTCAGGCGTAAGGTCATCGATATCGATTGACATTTGTGTCGCTTTCGCACGGGCCGATACTACGGCATCGAATGTTTCTTTCTCGTGTGCCGCATATCCCTTGACGGTATTTACAAGGTTCGGAATCAGGTCAGAGCGCCGTTGGTACTGGTTTTCCACGTTGCTCCAGGCGGTTCCCACTTTTTCTTCTTGTGTCACCATCGAGTTATACGAAGAAACACTGTATCCTATCAGTACGACAAGTACTACAATCACGATAATCCAAGTTTTTTTCATACAATTATTGTTTTATTGGTTTTACTTCCATGTTGCGGACATTGTTGTTTTCCTAAGCAACCATTCTCCCGCTTGGGGCTGCTCGCAAAGATACATCTTTTCTTTTAATTTCCAATTTTCGTTTCATCAGAAAGATAAGGCATAACAAACGCCTTCACTTTTTCAGTATACTCCTTGGGATGGTTGCGGTATGAATGTGCATGGTCTGTTTCCGGAACTATCCATAGAACTTTCGGTTGAGGTTTAGCCTCGTAAAGCTGATATACCATTTCTGTGGGCACAAAGTCATCTTTGTCTCCATGAATGAAAAACATGGGCTTATGACATTTTTTTATCTGGTTCAGTGCAGATGCCTCGTGGAAGTCCCATCCGTTCTGAAGCTGGCATATCCATTCTGTCACGTACAGTAAAGGGAAGGCGGGTAAATGGAACAGATTTTTCAATTCCTTTTCAAACTGAGCCCATACGCTGGTGTATCCACAATCCTCGACAAAGCACCGTACGTAATCCGGAAGTGTCTCGCCCGAAAGCATCATCGTAGTGGCGGCTCCCATCGAAATGCCATGCACTACGGTACGGATGGAGTCGCCGAAGATACGCGGGGCGACATCAATCCATTGCATTACGTCTTTCCGGTCGAGCCATCCCATTTGGATGGCGTTGCCTTCGGTCAATCCCGCATAACGCAAGTCGGGCAGGAGGATGTTGTAGCCTAAAGAACGGTTGTAAAGGTATCCGATGTGGAACATGCGGATGGCATTGTCGGTATAACCATGTACGATGACGGCTGTATGTGCCGTAGGTTGCGGTGCCCGTACATAAAAAGCGTGCATACGGATGCCGTCGGGAGCGGTGATAAAGGTGTCGCGCAGGGCTTGGCATCGGGTCAGGCTGTCTATCCAAGGCACGATGTGCGGGTATGTCTGGCGCATATATGCCATCGAGCCTTCCATGTCTTTCCCGCGGTTTACGGGGCGGAGGGAGAAGTCGAGCATATACAGCCCTGCTCCGATGGACAGTCCGATAAGGAGGAGCAAGGTGGCTCCACCTATGACGAGGGCTTTTTTCTTTTTCTTATCCATTTTGTGTCTCTGTGTTCCATTCCATTTTCGCAAACCCATTCTGTTTTGTACTCACTTATTGGTTCCATATTTCCCATGACCCGAAGGCTTGGAGCAAGAGCATTTCGAGTCCGTTTTTTACAGCGGCTCCCCGGTCACTTCCTTTTTTCATGAAGAGTGTCGTGTCGGGATTATAAAGCAAGTCGTAGAGTAAATGTTTGGAAGTAAGGCATTCGTAAGGAATATTCGGGCACAGGTCTGCTTGCGGGTACATTCCCACAGGGGTACAATTGACGATGACCTTGTATTCGTCCATGATTTCGGGAGTAAGCTCATCGTAAGTAATCGTTTGTTCGTTGTGCTGGTTTCTGGATACGAAAAGCGTTTCCAGCCCTAATTCTTTCAATCCATAGTTGATAGCCTTCGAAGAGCCTCCGGTCCCCAGGATGAGCGCTTTCTTGTGATACGATTCCAGCAACGACTCTATCGAACGGGTAAAGCCGATAACGTCCGAATTATATCCTGCCAGTTTTAGCTTCCCCTTAACCTGTTCGAATTTAATGACATTGACCGCACCGATTTTGGCGGCTACCGGGTCTACCCGGTCTAAGAAGGAGATAACTTTCTCTTTGTAAGGGATAGTGACATTTAATCCGCATAAATCGGGATTCATTGTCACGACTTTGGGAAAGTCTTCGATGGTTGGTATCTCGAAATTGATGTATTGCGCGTCAATGTTTTCCGATGCGAATTTCTCATTAAAAAAGTTCTTGGAAAAAGAATGTCCGAGCGGATAACCTATCAAACCAAATTTTTTCATGAATATAAGTTTTTTAAGTTCTTGATCTTTTGAGTTCTTAAGTTCTTGAGTTTATTAATTCCTGCTATGCATGAAGAACTTAAAAACTTAAAAACTAAACGGGTTATTTAGTTGCAAAGTATAGCGTGCAGATGCCCATGGTCAGCCTTTTGAATGCCACTTCCCGAAAGCCCGCCTTGCGGAGGATGCCTTGCATCACTTCTCCCTGAGGGAAAGCCTTGATGGAATTGGGCAGATAGGTATAGGCACTACGGTCTTTAGAGAATAGTTTTCCTAAATTCGGAATAACCACTTTCGAGTAGAGGGCATAAAGTTGCTTCATCGGGAACCATTCGGGTTCGGATAGCTCCAATATCACAAGATGTCCGCCCGGAATCAACACCCGATGCATTTCTTGCAGCCCTTTGTCCAGATTCTCGAAATTACGCACTCCGAAAGCCACGGTGATGGCATCGAAACGGGCATCGGGAAAGGTAAGGGCGGTGCAGTCTTCTTTGGCGAAAGAGATATGTGCTTCCAGGTTTGCCTGTTTCACTTTCTCTCTTCCCACGTTCATCATCCCTTCCGATATATCTGTTCCTATCAGCTCTTCGGGCTGGAGCATGTGGTATGCCTGTATGGCAAAGTCGCCCGTGCCTGTAGCTACATCCATGATGTGTTGAGGGCGGTAAGGCTTGAGCAGGCGGATTGCTTTACGCCTCCAGCTTTTATCAATGTCCAATGAGAGCAGGTGGTTCAGTTTGTCGTAGGCAGGGGCGATGTTGTCGAACATCTTCTCTACCTGCGCCGCCTTCCCTTCGCTTTCATTATAAGGTTTGATTTTCTCTTGGGGATAATGAGTCATGTTTTTAATGTGCTAATTGTTATAATGTGCTAATGTGCCAATTAGCAATGTGCTAATGAACAATGTGCTAATGTGCTAATGGACAATGTGCCAATAGAAAAAATATTCTCACATTAGCACATTAGCACATTGTTACATTAGCACATTGTCACATTGTCACATTCTCACATTGTTATCATTCCATCAGATAGTCCATCACATTCTTTTCGATACGTTCGGCAAGGTGGTCAGTATCGGCTTTTACAAACGGTTCGCCTGTGATGTGTTCGAACAGCTCGATGTAACGGTCGCTGATAGAGTTTACGATTTCGGGAGTCATTTCGGGCACCTGTTGCCCTTCTTTTCCTTGGAAGCCGTTTGCCATCAGCCATTCGCGTACAAACTCTTTCGATAATTGCTTTTGGGGCAATTCTTTCTCGAAACGTTCCTGATAGCCTTCCGAGTAGAAATAGCGGCTGGAGTCGGGCGTATGGATTTCGTCCATCAGGTAAATCTGTCCGTTGTGCTTTCCGAACTCGTATTTCGTGTCTACCAGAATCAGTCCTCTTTCGGCTGCGATTTGTGTGCCGCGTTCGAAAAGGGCGAGGGTATAACGTTCCAGAATTTCATATTCTTCGGGAGTGGCAAGTCCGCGGGCAAGGATTTCCTCTTTCGAGATGTCCTCGTCGTGCATGCCCATTTCGGCCTTGGTGGTAGGAGTGATAATCGGATGAGGGAACTTCTCGTTCTCGCGCATGTTTTCGGGCAAGCGTACACCGCAAATCTCACGCACACCGCTCTTGTAAGCACGCCATGCGCTTCCGCACAAGTATCCGCGTACAATCATTTCGACGGGGAATCCCTGGCACAATACGCCTACGGTCACCATCGGGTCGGGAGTAGCGAGTTTCCAGTTGGGGCAAATGTCGGAAGTAGCGTCCAGGAATTTAGCCGCTATCTGATTCAGCATCTGTCCTTTATAGGGGATTCCTTCAGGCAATACCACATCGAATGCCGAGATGCGGTCGGTAGCTACCATAATCAGTTTTTCATTGTTGATGTTGTACACATCACGCACTTTGCCATGATAAACACTTTTCAGTCCCGGAAAGTGAAAATCGGTTTTTGTTAAAGCTTTACTCATATTGCTATATATATTATAGGTGTATTTTTTTAGTTGACAGGCTTCGGTTGACAAGTTGGCGAGGTTCTGAATGCCGTTGGTAAAACAAATCAGGACCTTGTTCCCTTGTCAGCTTGTTGCTTTGTTGCCTTTATCTCTTCTTCGAACTTTTCGTATGCCTCCACAATGCGGGTCACCAGCTTGTGGCGCACGATGTCTTTCTTGTTCAGCTCGATGAAGCTGATGCCTTTTATTCCTTTCAGAATCTTCAGTGCTTGTATCAAGCCTGAAGTCTGGTGCGAGGGAAGGTCTATTTGCGTCATGTCGCCCGTTACAATCATCTTTGTGTTCAAGCCCATGCGGGTAAGGAACATCTTGATTTGTTGGGTTGTGGTGTTTTGCGCCTCATCGAGAATCACCACGGCATCGTTCAACGTCCGTCCGCGCATGAAAGCGAGCGGAGCAATCTGAATGATGTTCAAGTCCATGTATTCCTTTAGTTTGGCTGCCGGAATCATGTCTTGCAGGGCATCGTAAAGCGGTTGCAGGTACGGGTCGATTTTGTCTTTCATGTCTCCGGGAAGGAAACCCAGCTTCTCGCCGGCTTCTACCGCCGGTCGGCTTAAGATGATTTTCTTGATTTCCTTGTTCTTCAACGCCCGCACGGCAAGGGCTATCGCCGTATAGGTCTTTCCCGAACCGGCAGGCCCGATGGCGAAAGTCAGGTCGTTCTTCTCGAATTCCTTGACCAGCTTCAACTGGTTCTCGCTTCGGGGCGTAATCGGTTTTCCCGTCACGCTGTATACGATGGCATCGCCCGTCTTTTCTACCGCAGGCTTGTTCCCTTTGATAATGTCCAGAATCGCTTCCTCGTTCAATGAATTGTATTGTGCGCAATGTTTCTCCAAGTCCAGAACGGTTTCTTCGAAAGCGCACATTTCTTCTTCATCTCCCATAACTTTGATGACATTTCCGCGCGCCACGATGCGCAGCTTGGGGAATAATGCCTTAATCATCTGCATGTTGGCGTTATTGGCGCCATAGAAGATTACCGGGTCGGTATCCTCCAGTACGATATGCTTTTCTATCATTCAGTCTTTGCTCGTAATTAAATTTTCTGCAAATTTAATCATTCCTTTGAATCTACAAACGCCTTATCGGGCAAATTCTTTCTTTTTTCATCTTGTGTTTCATCGAATATCCTTATCTTTGCGTGTCTTAAAATGGGAAAGTATGAAGAAAATATCGGATATAAGCTTGATCGTGTGCGGATTCTTGCTGCTTTTAGGAAGCTGTATGGAGCCCGACCGCACAATCGTGCTGAACAACCCTCACAATATACGGGGGGTGGTGAGTTATAAACGGAGTTTCAATGATTTGAACGATGTGCAGCTTGCAACGGCGAAGCGTATCGGCATCCGCCCGATAGCATCGCGAAAGGATGCCGAAGACGAGGTGGAATCTTCCCACCTTACCCGAATCGCTCCGTGCGAGCGGTACGATGTGGATTCGTTGACACACTCCATTCCTTACCTCATCCCGAAAGCCGGAGCCTTGCTTGATACCATTGGCGTCAATTTTCTCGACTCGTTGAAGCAGAAGGGGCTGAACCCGAACAAGATAATCGTGACCTCGGTGTTGCGTACCAAAGATGATGTGAAACGCTTGCGCCGCACCAACGGGAATGCTTCGCTTAATTCGTGCCATTTTTATGGAACCACGTTCGATGTCAGTTGGAAACGGTTCGCGAAGGTAGAGCATCCCGAAGGACGCCCCATGCAGGATGTGGGGGCGGATACGTTGAAGATGGTGCTCTCGGAGGTGCTCCGTGACTTGCGGAAAGCCGACCGGTGTTACGTAAAGTACGAGTTGCGTCAAGGATGTTTTCACATAACGGCACGGTGAGCGTATGGCACGGTATTTCATGTATTTAGGATACGACGGTACGAATTATCACGGCTGGCAAATCCAGCCCAACGGGGCGAGTGTGCAGGAAGAGTTGCAGAAAGCGCTCTCTACCTTGATGCGCCGTCCGGTAGAAGTGGTGGGGGCAGGGCGCACAGATGCGGGAGTGCATGCCAGCCTGATGGTGGCGCATGCGGATATAGATGCGTTGGCGGATGCGGCTATATGGGTGGGTAAACTCAACCGCTTGCTTCCGCCCGACATTGCGGTATACCGTATGCGGAGGGTTGCGGACGATGCCCATGCCCGTTTTGACGCTACTTATCGGAAGTATCAGTATCATGTCACGACAAGCAAGAATCCTTTTCTCCGGCATTATGCGTGGCGGGTGTTCCAGCCGCTTGACTTCGGGCGGATGAACGAAGCTGCTTCTGTGCTTTTCGAGTATACCGACTTTACGAGCTTCAGCAAGTTGCATACCGATGTGAAGACCAACAATTGCCGCATCCTGTATGCCCGCTGGGAGCAGACGGGAGCGGATGAATGGGTATTCACCATTCAGGCAGACCGGTTCTTGCGCAATATGGTGCGGGCGGTGGTAGGCACGCTGGTCGAAGTAGGGAGGGGGAAGCTCACCATAGAAGGGTTCCGCCGGGTGATAGAAGCGAAAAACCGGTGCAGTGCGGGTACGTCTGTGCCCGGAAATGCCCTTTTTCTGGTCGATGTGGGGTATCCCGAACATTTGTTCCTTGATGCGGAAGAAACGGTTTCTATATCCTCTGTAGAGAATGATAATCATTAAAAAGTTGATTTATTATGCTGGTTACATTAATTATATTGGTGCTTTCGGCGGCTTTTTTCGTTTCGGGAAAGGTGCGTTCGGATATCGTGGCACTATGTGCCTTGATAGGCTTGCTGGTATTCCAGGTTCTTACTCCCGAAGAAGCTTTATCGGGCTTTTCCAATTCGGTGGTGATTATGATGGTAGGGCTGTTTGTAGTAGGCGGCGCTATCTTCCAGACCGGGTTGGCGAAGATGATTAGTTCGCGCATCCTGAAGCTTGCCGGAAAAAGCGAGCTGAGGTTGTTCTTGCTGGTCATGCTGGTCACTTCGGCTATCGGGGCTTTTGTGAGCAATACGGGAACGGTAGCCCTGATGCTCCCCATCGTAGTAAGCCTTGCCGCAAATGCGGGCATGAATCCCGGACGTTTGTTGATGCCTCTTGCCTTTGCAAGCAGCATGGGAGGCATGATGACGCTTATCGGTACGCCTCCCAACTTGGTTATCCAGGATACGTTGGTGCATGCCGGGTTCGAGCCTTTGTCGTTTTTCTCGTTCTTGCCGGTAGGCTTGATTTGCATGTTGACCGGTATTCTGGTCTTGTTGCCTCTTACCAAATGGTTCCTTTCGAAAAGGAAGAAGAAGGACGAGGAGGTTTCTTCGGGGAAATCGTTAAGCGAGCTGGTGAAGGAGTACGGCTTGGCGCACAACCTGTTCCGCCTGCGGGTAGATGCCGCTTCGGATATCGTAGGGCAAACGGTGCAGACGCTGGACGTGAGGCGGCGTTATGGACTGAATATTCTGGAGGTGCGCCGTGGAGAAGCATCGCAACACCGTTTCCTGAAGACGGTTACGCAGAAGCTGGCTTCGGCGGATACGGTTATTCAGGCGAATGACGTATTGTATATTAACGGAGACGCTTCGGCGGTAAACCGTTTTGCCGGCGAGTGCAGGCTGGAGATGATGGACGGACATGCCACCGAGGAAGCTGGCAATGGCGAACGCTCATTGGGCTTTTACGACATCGGCATTGCTGAAATTGTGTTGATGCCTACCTCCAACATCCTCAATCAGCGGGTGAAAGAAGCCGGTTTCCGCGATAAGTTCAATGTGAATGTGCTGGGCATCCGCCGGAAGAAAGAATACATCCTGCAGGACCTTGGCAACGAGCGGATGCATAACGGCGATGTGTTGCTTGTGCAAGGGCAATGGCAGGACATAGCCCGGCTGACCAAGGAAGATACCGATTGGGTCGTATTGGGGCAGCCGCTTGCCGAAGCCGCCAAGGTGACACTCGATTACAAGGCACCGGTGGCAGCTGCGATTATGCTCTTAATGGTGGTGATGATGGTGTTCGACTTTATTCCGGTGGCTCCCGTTACGGCGGTGATGATAGCCGCCATGCTCATGGTGCTTACGGGGTGCTTCCGCAATGTGGAGGCTGCATATAAGACGATTAACTGGGAAACAATCGTGCTTTTTGCCGCAATGCTTCCCATGTCGCTTGCCTTGGAGAAAACCGGTGCTTCCGAATCCATATCCAATTCCTTGGTGAGCGGGTTGGGGGCTTACGGACCCATAGCTTTGATGGCTGGAATTTACTTTACCACTTCTCTGATGACGATGTTTATCAGCAATACGGTGACGGCTGTGCTTATGGCGCCTATTGCCTTGCAAAGCGCGGTGCAGATAGGGGTTAGTCCGGTTCCGTTCCTTTTTGCGGTGACCGTAGCGGCAAGCATGTGTTTCGCTTCTCCGTTTTCCACTCCGCCCAATGCCTTGGTGATGCCTGCCGGGCAATATACGTTTATGGATTATATTAAGGTGGGCCTTCCGTTGCAAATCATTATGGGAATCGTGATGGTATTCGCGCTTCCGATGCTTTTCCCGTTCTGACGGGGGAGACACATAGTCTCAATAAACGATGCAGGCTGCTTGTTCTCCGGCATCAGGCTTTTGCGTGGCGGGTCCTCACAGGTCAGGACTGCAGTTTTATGAGGTCAGGACTCCAGTCCTTACAGCATAGTACTGCAGTCCTTGTCGGGAGGACTGGCGGAAGGAGCAGGATGTCTTAGGCTATGCAGGCGTTTGCGTGGGGGAAAGCGGATGCATGGCGGAGGCTTTTCAGCCTTCGTTCTTTTCGGTCAGAAACTTCCAGTACCGGACGGGCATATCTTTTTTGTGCTTTACGGGATTGAGCCGTTCGCGGATGCAGATGGAGTCGAAATAGTTTTTCCAAAGTGCTTGGTATAGTTTTTCGTTTTTGTCCAGCAGGTTTTCGTCTACTTTCCCTGTGCGCAATGCCCCTTGGCTGGCATGGGTGAATGTGATTTCATCGACGTGTGTGCCATTATAGGAATAGCCGTATTTGCGCTTGGCATCGTAGATAATCCAAGGCTGGTCGGCAAAACGGTCCCGGAAATGTCCGATTGTGAGTGGAATGACATCGTAGAGCGGCTCCATTATTCCGAAATAAGTGCCGTCTGCCAGCTTTTGGAAACGCATGAACTGGAGGATGCGGTACCGTTCTCCGCTCACTTTCCTTCCCAGTTGGGTTACGGAAAGGATGGTCGGGTCGGCAAAGTCGGTATGGATTGGGGTGGGCGAGTCTACTACTTTTTTCATGTACCGCAAGAGGAGCATGGGGGCTTCGGGCGTTTCCGAAAGCCAGCAATAAGTGAGTAGGGTAGCGTTCCGTCCCGGAAGCTTCCGGCACAAGGCTTTCCATACTCTTTCGGCTTTGCCAAGGTCGGTTATGACGCGGTGCACTTCATCATAGAACAAAGGCAAAGGCTCTGCTTCATGCAACAAAGCATGTGGGAAGCTTTTTCGGGCGTATGCATCAAACAGAGCCGTAAGCAATCCTTCGAATGTGCGGTCGTATGTGAAAATAATCATTCTGACTGATGTCATGGAATTAAGCATTGGCCATACTGGAGGGCGCGGGTTATTTAACGTCCTCCAGTATGATAGAGTATCCGGCATTGAAACTTTTGCCGGGTTCGAGCGACTGCATCCATCGGCGGTCCTTGAACTCTCCGTGATAGCCTACGGCATCACATCTTCCATACCACGGCTCGATGCATACAAAAGGCACATCGGGATGGGCTATGCTGGGTGACCAGATAGCCACAAGCGGGCTTTCGAATTCCAGGCTGATGTAAGGATTCTTTTGCTTGTCGGCCAGTGTGATTTTCTTCAGCTGGCTATTGTCGAAAATGTAGGTGTCACATAGGAAAGTCGCGGGTGTCAGTTCCAGCATGCCATTGTTTAGTGTAAGCGTTTTCCGCTTTTCAGAAGTACATCCTTTTTCGGTAGGAAATACAAAGTCCAATGTGTCTTTATTTTCTCCGAAGTCAAGGAATCCCCTTTCGTTTGTGACCGGGTCCAAGTCGCGGTAGTAAAATGCCGGATGTGCCCCGATTTGGAAGTACATGGTTTCGTCTCCGGTGTTCTGTACGCTCCAAATCACTTCAATTCGGTTTCCTTTCAAACGGTACCCTATTTCGAGCACAAACGGGAACGGGTATTTTTTTAATGTTTCCTCATCGCTCTCCAAGCTGTAGATAAGTGCATTGTCTTCTTCATAGGTAAGCTGGAAGTTCATGTCGCGGGCGAATCCGTGTTGTCCCAGTTCGTACATGTGTCCTTTGTGACGGTAAATATTATTCCATACCCTGCCTACGATAGGAAAAAGCACGGGTGAATGGCGTCCCCAATATTTGGGGTCGGCTTGCCACAAGTATTCGGTGTCATTCGCTACGATGCTTACCAGTTCGGCTCCGTGGCCGGCGATTTGGATGCTTACTTTGTCGTTGGATAGTGTTTCCATATCTTTCTTTTTTAGTTGTTATAGTTTACATCAGGTATATTCCTTTCCCAAAAGTAGTAAAATTCTTTGCTCGCAAGAATAATTTTTTGAAGTAATTTTTGTTGTGTATATTATTTTTACATACATTTGTGATAGTCAATAAGAGAAACCAATGTACCGGAAGATTATAATAAGTGTATTTGTCTGCCTTGCCTTGCTATTGGTAAGTAATTGTGGCAGGCGGAAAAATGTAGGGGAACATCTGATGTCTTGCCGTTTCTTGTTCGAACAATGGACGGATACGTTGAGTAATGACCCGGCATACGTTTGCGCACAAGTAGATAGCCTGCTTGTCCATGTAAAGGACAGTGTGGTATATTATCAGGCGTTGGTGCTGAAGTCGAAAGCGAAAATGTTTATGTCCGAAATTGATTCGGCTGAGTGCTTGTTGGATGCAATCAGCCGGTTTTGCTCGAGTCATGGGTATTCAGGGGAAAAGGTGTGGATGTTGTCTGCGGATGCCGCCAACATGAGAGGAAACCTCTATGTGCGTAGGGCGGTCTATGACTCGGCGAGGGACGCTTTTTCCAATGCTTATCGCCTGTGCGAGAAAGCCGGAGGATATGACAAGCTGTTTGATATCTCTTTAAATTTGGCTGATTCATACGTAGTAGAAGGGGAATATGACAGGGGTGCCTTTTGGTATCGGAAAGCCTTGAGGCTTGCCGATTCATTGGATTTGGGCGATGAGTATCGTTTCCCGGTATATTATGGCTTGGCTCAAGTCAATATGAATTTGCGTGATTTTGGCAGGTGTGATTATTTTTTCGATTTAGCCGGAAAATATTACGACCGGATGAAGCCTTATGAGAAGCATATTTATCTGAATAATCGGGGAAATTCGTATTATTATCGGGAAGATTATCCGTCTGCCTTGGCTTATTTCCGCCGTTTGCTGGCTTTTCTGAGCCAGTATCCGGAAATGAAGTTCGAACGGAATCTGACAATGGTGAATATGGGGGAAGTCTTCTTGTTGATGAACGAAACCGATTCGGCTACTTATTATTTGGACCGGTGCTATCCTTATTTCCGGGAAATAGGGAATACGACGGCTTTGTATTACATCGATACGCAATTGATAGAGCTGGCATTGAAGGAAAACAATTTGGCTTTGGCACGGAAACGCTTGCGCGATGCGGTAAAGCCGGATTTCGTTGATCCGAATATGCTCCATATCCGCAACCGCTATTTGCAGCATTATTTCGAGGAAAGCGGTAATTTCCGGCAAGCTTACCTTTATCTGAAAGAAAACAACCGCATTGATGATTCGATACGGAATGAACGTGTGAAGATGCGTACGGCAATGATTGCCTTGGAATACCGGCAAGACAGTACTTTGATGGAAAAGGAAATGCTTATCCAGCAGAATAAGAATAAGGTGCTGCGTCTGAACCAATGGCTTTATGGAGGTGCGCTGGTGGTGCTTCTTGCGGTGATGTTCGGAGTCTTTGCCTTTCTTTATCGGAAGAAGAAGCGCCTTGAGAAAGAGCGCAACCTGCAGATGTCGATAAACTCGTTGCGTTTGGCAAATATCCGTAATCGTATTTCTCCACATTTCATCTTTAATGTGTTGAACAGGGAAATGCACTTGCAGCGGGAGTCGGAAGGAGACAGATATATGAAAAGGCTGGTGAAGCTGATCCGGCGTAATCTGGAACTGGCGGACAGCTTATCGGTATCATTGCGTGACGAGTTGGATTTTGTCCGGACTTATATTGACCTCGAAAGCGCGACTTTGCAACCGGATTTCGTTTATACGTTCGATGTTGACGCTTGTATTGACACGGCAAACGTACAAATACCTTCGATGCTGGTGCAAATACCGGTAGAGAATGCAATCAAGCATGGCTTACGGGGAAAGCCAGGGTGGAAGCGCTTGTACATTCAGATAGTTAAAGAGGATGAGAGTATTATGATTGCAATTCGGGACAACGGAGGTGGTTTCCGGAATGCAGACAGTGTGATGGCCTCTTCTAATGGGACAGGTACGGGCATGAAAGTGATTACCCGTACGCTTCAGCTGCTGAATGCATATAATCGCTTTCCAATTGAGATGAGAATCGCCAATATAGAGATAGAACACGAAGCTGGGTGTGAGGTTTGTTTTAAAATACCCGTAGATTACTCGTTTGAATTGAAGAAATAAAAAGAACTTTTTTATGGAACAGGTCTTTAGAACAATTATAGTTGACGATGAGGAAAGTGCAATCGACAACCTGTGTTTCGAATTGCGCCGTTATGTTTATGTTTCGGTAGAAGGAACGGCTCGGACCGGTGCCACAGGGCTGAAATTGATAGAAAAAGTCAAGCCTGATTTATTGTTTTTGGATGTGGAGTTGCCGGATATGTCGGGAATGGATGTCGTGGCAAGATTGCGAGACCGTATTTCATGGGATATGCGCGTGGTTTTCTATACAGCCTATAATAAATATATAATAGATGCTTTGCGCAGTTCCGCATTTGATTTCTTGCAAAAACCTGTAGATTCGGATGAATTGCAATTGATTATGTCCCGCTTGTGCGGACAGGGAAATAAGGGGGATGTCAGCAAGTTGGAGACTGTGTTTGCCGGACGTCCGTTTATGTTGGTTACGCCTACAGGGGATTTGCGTTTCGTCCATGCTTCCGAAATCGGTTTTTTCCGTTATCTTTCGAACCGTAAATTATGGGAAGTCGCATTGACCGATGGTACATTTTTGCCCTTACGCCGTAATACTACGGCCGAACAATTGTGTGCTTACGATTCGGTTTTTGTTCAGATACATCAGTCGTTTATCATCAATATGCATTATTTGATTATGGTGCAGGATAACCGTTGCATCATGTATCCGCCTTTCAATGCCGTTGAAGATTTAATCGTTTCCAAGAAGTATAAAAAGAAGATGCAAGAGCGTTTCTATCAATTGTAACTTTTGACCGTATAGTTGTTAAATTAGAACGGTTAGTATGGAAAAATGTCCGTTTAGTGAAGAATGAGCTTTTCATAAGATGCATGACGTTTAATTATTGTTTATTTTTGCAATAATTATTAACGATAGAGCTTATATGAAAAGTTTGTTAAGTAAAAAAATTGGATTAATTGTGGGTTGCGTGTTGTTTGGGGTAGCGGCTCACGCTCAGTATCTTCGTTCTTCGTATTTTATGGAAGGAACAAGTTCGAGATTGCAATTAAACCCTGGGTTACAACCTACAAGAGGATATTTTAATGTCCCGGTTTTGGGTTCATTTAATATCGGTACTTCTTCGAACGTATTAGGTATCAACGATATCGTTGATGTGCTGGATTCTGGAGAAGATATATTTGAAAATGATGATTTATACAGTCGGTTAAAATCAGATAACCGCCTGAATGTAAATCTCAATACCGATATCCTTTCTTTTGGCTGGTATGCGGGGAAGGGATTTTGGAACGTAAATGTTGGTTTACGTGCTGATGTGGGAGCTTCCATTCCCCAGTCTATGTTTGAATACTTGCGTAAGGTAAACAGGACGGAAGACATTAATGGCAGTTTCTCGAATATGAATTTCAATCTGAATGCTTATACCGAAATCGGTTTGGGGTATTCTCGTCAGATAACCGATAAACTTTCTGTGGGCGGACGTGTGAAAGTGCTGTTAGGAATAGCACGTGCTGAAATGGCAGTTGACAATTTTGATATTTCTGTGGATGACGCATTGGTGAACGGTGATTATACGAACTTGAATCCTTATCAGACGTATGGTCGTGCTATGGTCAATGCCCGTGTTTCCACGACGATGAAAGGCGGAGGCTTGAGCTTTGATGAAACTACGGGGCAGATTGACGGGTTTGACATTGATGGAAGTAATTTTGGTATAGCGGGTGCAGGATTCGGCATTGACTTGGGAGCCAGTTATAAGGTATGGGATAATTTGACCGTATCAGCTGCTGTGCTTGATTTAGGATTCATCAAATGGAAAGAAGGTGAAACTACAGTGGCTGCGCCTGCTAACGGCTCTTTTGAAGTGACTGGCAGCAATTATCAGGATTTTATAGATGGAGACTTCTTGAGTATGGATAGGTTTAATTTTGTGCAAGATAAAGAAGCGGCAGAAAATGCCAAGACTACGTTGGCGTCTACTATCCTTTTGGCTGGCGAATATGGATTGCTTGATAACAAGTTGAGTGTCGGTGCCATATATACAGCGCGTTTTGCCGAACCAAAGACATTGAATGAATTAACCCTTTCGGCTACTTATCGTCCGAAGAGTTGGTTCAACATAGCAGGAAGTTATTCTCCGATTCAGGCAGGCGGTAAATCATTTGGTCTTGCGTTGAAATTAGGTCCTTTGTTTTTGGGTACTGATTATATGTTTTTCGGAAATAGTTCGAAAGCTGTCAATGCATTCTTAGGTTTGTCTATCCCATTAGGAAAACAGAGAAGTTCAGATGATATTTGATTGATAGATAAATAAATACAAAGTTTTAGTTGTTAATTGAGAAAGACTCTCTTAGGGCAGTAGTTATTTTGTCTTGTCTGTCTTATATTAGAAAAACTGCTTTCCCTAAGTGCAGTCTTTCTTTTATAGCTAATCAGAACAGAAATTATTGAACACAGAGGCACAGAGACACGAAGAAACAATTTATTTTTCAATGTACGATTTCAACGGTTTAATTGTACTTCGTAAATTGTAAAATCGTAAATAAGACTCTGCGCCTTTGTGTCTTTGTGTTCCATTTTACAGCCGGACGGATTTGAGCAGAGTCCCGTTCAGTTGGTGAATGGAAATAGTCCCGTTTTCGTATGTGGCAAAAGTTGGGGCATTGCCTCCTTTGGGGAATGTGATGGAGCCGGTGTTGCAAAATAATGCAGTCGGTTCTTTTTCCAGTTTCCATAAATGTGTATGTCCGTAAAAAAACACATCATGTTTTCCTTTCGGGAGGTTATTTTCATTGTAAACATGTCCGTGAGTCAAGAAAAGTTTTTTCCCATTGTCAACGAGCAAGGCATAGTCTGCCATTATCGGAAAGTTTAAGAGCATTTGGTCTACTTCCGAATCGCAATTTCCGCGGACAGCAATGATAGGGTCGGAAAAATTATTCAGGCATTCGGCAATGCCTTTAGGATTCAGGCCTTCCGGCAGTCCGTTCCGGGGACCGTAATTTAAAATGTCACCTAAGATGCAAAGCATATTGCATTGTGCTTTTTCATAAAAATCCAATACTTGCTCCAAACGTGTTAAGGAACCGTGGATGTCGGATACCATTAAATATTTCATATTGTTTTCGGTTTATGCTATATTTTTCATGCAAAAATAAGGAATATTTAAAGAAAAACGAGGCTTTCCCATTTACTAATTTTTTATGGATAAGTTTAAATTTAGTCTGCTTATTCGTGTTTTGGATTATGATAGTTTCAAAATGATATTTTACACTTTTGAAGAATTATGAAATCTGGGTATATTCGTTTTCAAATTTTAAATGAAAGAAACATGATAAGTAGAAGATTTTTGTTTGCAGCCATGTTTTCTGTCTTGTGGCTGTCATCGTTTGCACAACTGACGTCCGACCGTATTTATTTGGGTGTCAAAGGTGGCGTTGGGCTTTCATGGGCGAAGTATTCTGAGTTGAAAAACCGTGATCCGAAAATGTTGTTTGGAGGTTCTGGTGGCGTGTTTGCAGAATTTGAGTTCGGTGAGAATCGTTTGTTTTCTATCCGTCCTGAAGTGGATTGGTTTTCTCGTGGAACCAAAATCAGTGATAATGATTTGGATTATAAGTTAAAGCCCAAGTATGTAGATGTGCGTTTGCCATTGATATTTAATTTCGGAGACTATGAAAGTGTCCGTCCGTATGTGTATGTAGCTCCAATAGTAGGGTTTGTCAGAGGAGGAGATATTTCGTTGACTGAAAACGGGATAGATTACAAAGTAGATGTATCGGAAGCAAATATGGCTGGCACTTATTTTGGAGGTGCAATCGGTGCAGGTGTGAAAATACCGATTTTACTGAATAATAATAAACGGTTGCAACTGGCATTTGAGGCGAACTATCAGCATGGTTTTACTGATACCTATAGCGATATGGAGAAGAATGGGGAAGCAATTGCGGTCAACCGTTTCTGGTATGATATTCGAGGAAACCGTAAATTGCATGGCTTGGAAATTACCGCTTCATTGTCTGTTCCATTGAGCATATTCAAACGTGCGCCGAAGAAAAAAACGCCAGTTCCGGTTTATGTTCCCGAACCTGTGGTAGTAGAAGAAAAACCGGTTGTCGTGGAAGAGAAACCTTGTTATACGTTAGAAGAGATTATGGAATTGTTGGGTAAGGGCGAGTCTATTACAGGTAAGACCATTTGTGCGATAGACATCATTAATTTTGAATTTGATAAGAGTACCATCAAGAAAGAGTCGTATCCGTATCTTGACAAAATTGTGCGCTTGATGAAGAATACGCCGATTCATGTGGTTGTAAGAGGGCATACGGACAATGTTGGTGATGCCGATTACAATATGGAACTTTCGAAAAAACGTGCGGAGGCCGTTTACAATTATTTATTGAAAGCGGGTGTAGAACCCAGTCATTTGTCGTATGAATATTACGGCATGACGCGTCCTATCTCGACCAATGATACTCCGGAAGGTCGTTTGATGAACCGTCGTGTAGAATTTGAAATTACCGAATAAGATATAAGGAGGAAAGATTATGAAAAAGATAAATGCAATAATAAGTAGCTTTGCGTTTTTATTGCTGGCTGTATTGATGTCTGCGTGTAATAAAGACGGCATTGAAACCATTGTGATAGAAGACGGACAGCCGAGTCTGGCACAAATGCTGATTGGTCGTTGGAATCCTACAGGAGGTGAAATGGCAAATCCCAATACGGGGGAAGTGACAGAAGATATAAATATAAGTGATATCCCATGGCTGGATTTTGGAGAAAACGGAATAGGTTCATGGGGTAATGGAGGAAGCGGAACCGGTGGAAGTGCCGGAGAAAGCTTCGATTGGAATGCAGATGAGGGGAGTGGACCCATTATCGGCGGTGGAAGCGGTTATGACGGTGAAGGTCCTTCTGTTACTTTTGGAGGCGAACGTTGGTATATCTTCCAGCTTACCGAGCGTATCTTGATTATTTACCGATTTTATGGCGACTATATTATCATTTATTACTATTACCGTGTAGGTGATTATAATGAGCCGGAACCTGAACCGACACCGGAACCGGATAACCGTAATGTAATTACAGAAATTCGGGAAACGACCCTTCAGGGTGCAGCAGCTCCGTCTGTTGTTAAAATACATAGTTTTGCTTATGACGATGAAGGGCGTATTCAAAATTATACCATTATAGATGGAGATTATACGTATGAGTGGACATATAGCTATGAAGGTGTAGAAGAAGTGTATGTGTCTGGAAGTGAATCTTATATGGGATATATAGGTGTAGAAGGCATTAATTCGTTGTATAGCTTGCCATCGTCCGGTACAAATCAAGTTTTGGTTGCTAGCCCTCAATATAATAGTGATGGGTATATGCAGTCATTAAATAATAATGTATTGGATTATGAAAATGGAAACTTGTCAACTTTTAATTGTCGTGGCTCTGTTTATACTTATGAATATACGGAGGAGAAAAACAATGCAAATATTGATTTGAACTGTTTTATTTCAAATTGCAGTATGTATGAGTATGATTATAGCCACTTTTCATTGTTTGCGCCATTCGGGTTTTATGGAAAGTCATCTGAAAATTTGATTTCTAAGGAAATTTGGTTTGAAAGTGCTGATTTTGATTATGAATATACTTATGAGAAAGATGAACAAGGAAGAATTTCTTCGATTACAAGAAGAACGGTGCCTCGATTCAGTGGAAACATATTGAGTATGACCACTTATAGAATCACTTATGCGAATTAATTCTCTCTTTCATGCATAGATTGTAGTTAATCCAAGGGAAGCGAGGTTGTTTGATAAGCAGCCTCGCTTTAGCTTTCTTATTCATTCTCCTCTTTCAGATCTTGCAGCTGCTGTTTTATATCATCTACAAAATCATTTGCCTGTTCCATAATATCATCGAACTGCTTTTTCAGTTCCTCATGATTGAACTCGGCGGCTTTGTCCGACATCTCTTCTGAGAATTTTTCCAGTTCTTTCCGTTGGTCTTCGGTCATGTTTTCCAGTACTTTTTTGCCTTTTTCATTGATGCTGCGGTATTCTTCGCCTACCCGTTTCCAGTCTTCTTCCGTATAAGTAGATGCATTTTTGAGAGTTTCTTCGGTCAGGTTTTTCATGTCGTTCACGTAATCTTGGGCACTGTAGCTGGTGCATGCGGTGAGGCATATACCGGCAAAGCCGATGGCAAGGGCAAGGTGAGATAGTTTTTTCATAAATAGAAGTTTTTTGATGTGAGTGAATACAAAGGTAAACAAATTCTTGAAATCTGGCGGATATTTTCTTTATTTTTGCAACAGATTCAGAAACCAAAATTGATACCCATGAAAAAACAGATTCTTATGTATGCATTGCTGATGCTGTGCCTTTCGGTGTCGGCATCTTCCGGAAAACAATTGTTCAATAATGGCTGGCGTTTCCGTTTAGGTGATATCGCAGAAGCAAAAAACGAAGTATTTGATGACGGAGTGTGGAGGGAACTGACGCTTCCGCACGACTGGAGCATCGAAGGACGTTTTGACAAGGATGCACCAGCCGGTAATGATGGAGGCTATTTCCCTGCCGGCATCGGATGGTACCGCAAGACGTTTGAACTACCCAAGGCTATTGAGGGCAGGAAATACCAACTTTATTTCGAAGGAATCTATATGAACTCGGAGGTCTATGTCAACGGGCAGCGTGCAGGTGGGCATCCGTATGGCTATTCTTCGTTTTTTGTAGATATTACATCGTATGTGAAAACGGGAAAGAATACGGTGGCGGTCAGAGTTGATAATTCGCAGCAGAAGAATTGCCGTTGGTATACAGGTTCGGGAATTTACCGTAATGTGTGGCTGGTTGAAAGTGAACTGGTGCACATCGCCAATTGGGGCATTCAGGTGACCACTCCCGACCTGCATACAGCCGTTGTTAAGACTGACATTGAGAACGAAACGGATGAAAGGAAAACACTTGAAGTACAAACAGAGGTATCCGGACAGCAACAGGCTGATACGATTGTGCTGGAGCCGGGTGCGCGGATTGGTGTAACGCATACCTTGGCATTATCCGATGCAAAGCCTTGGTCGCCCGATACACCGAACTTGTATACCGCCCGCATCACCGTGACCGAAGAAGGGGAAACGGTAGATTGTAAAGAAGAACGCTTCGGTTTCCGTACTTTGGCCTATTCAGCCGAAAAAGGTTTTCTGTTGAATGGAAAGGCTGTCTTATTGAATGGCGGATGCCTGCATCACGACAACGGCATTTTGGGGGCGGCTGCCTACGACCGTGCCGAATGGAGGAAAGCAGAGCTGATGAAACAGGCTGGTTTCAATGCCGTACGTACTTCACACAACATTCCTTCGGAAATTTTTCTTCATGCTTGCGACGAGTTGGGGCTGTTGGTTATCGATGAAGCTTTCGACGGTTGGCGTGATGCCAAAAATACGTATGATTATCATACGTTGTTTGACGAATGGTGGGAACGTGATATTGAAGCGATGGTGCTCCGCGACCGCAATCATCCCAGCATCTTCTGCTGGAGCATCGGTAATGAGGTCATTGAGCGGAAGAAGATAGAGGTCGTGACTACGGCACGCAAACTGGCAGGCCTTTGCCGCAAACTGGACCCGACGCGTCCGGTGACATCGGCGCTTGCCGCATGGGACAAAGACTGGGAGATATACGACCCGTTGGCTGAAGCACACGATATTGTGGGGTATAATTATATGATACATAAATCAGAGGGAGATCATCAGCGTGTCCCTTCACGCATCATGATGCAGACCGAATCGTATCCCAACGATGCCTGGAAGAATTTTCGTAAAGTAAAAGACCATGCATACATTATCGGTGATTTTGTATGGACGGCGGTAGACTATATCGGTGAGTCGGGTATCGGGCGCTGGTATTACGAAGGCGATGTGCCGGGCGAGCATTACGAACGTCCGCTCTATCCGTGGCATGCAGCTTATTGTGGTGACATCGACCTGACCGGGCTGCGCAAACCTATCAGCCATTACCGATCCATGTTGTGGAACGAAACGGATGGCGGGCATCTGTATATTGCAGTAAAAGAGCCAGATGGTTATAAAGGTAAGATACAGACCACCCTTTGGGGTACATGGCCCACTTTTGCCAGTTGGAATTGGGAAGGGCATGAAGGCAAACCGATTGAAGTGGAAGTATATTCGCATTATCCTATGGTGCGGCTTTATCTGGATGACCGGCTGATAGGGGAAAAGCCGGTAGCGGAAATGAAAGCGGTTTTCTCCTTGACCTATACACCGGGCGTGTTGAAAGCTGAAGGCATCCGCAATGGAGAAACTATCGAAACACAGACCTTGCGAACAGCAGGAAAACCTGTTGCTCTGCGCCTTACAGCGGACCGAAGTAAGCTCAATGCCGACGGGCAGGACCTTTCGTTTATAGTAATAGAGGCAATCGATGCGGAAGGGCAGACCGTACCGGTGGCTGATAACCGGTTATCGATATCTGTCGAGGGGGCGGCTACGTTGCTTGCTTTAGGCAATGCCGACATCAAAGACGAAGACCCGTATTTCGATTCTACGCATCGCTTATGGAAAGGACGTGCATTGCTGGTGGTGCGTTCCAATAAGAAGAGCGGTAAAGCAAGCATACAGGTATCTGTCGGGGATATCGGCGGAAAGGATATGAAGCAGCGTCTTTCTCTTTCGTTCAGGTGACGTTGAAGCATTGGGGGCAGCACACAGAGACTGGCATCATCCGTGTGCTGCCGGTTGGTATTGTTTATTATGAATGTCCACGGTTAGCCAATCCGGCTGAGTTGAAAACGCAGTATATATCCATAGGCGTATGCAGTATATATTCAAATGCGTATGCAGTATATATTCAACCGCGTATGCAGTATATATTCATTTTTCAGGACTATATATTGGCTGTGGGCGGACATTCATTTTGTCTTATTTGCATCAGAAGGGGTGGCAGGTTTGAACAATTGCTTTTTCAGCCATTCACGTACTGGCAGGTCGTAGAGGCGGTAAGCTCCGTATGCTATCAGAATAGCAAGCAGGAAAATGCTGACTGCAACGAATATGTGTGTGCCTGTGGGGGCATCTTTGTGGCTGTTTGCCCATGCCATTTGCATATAAATAAGCGGGTAATGGGTGATGTATAGTGGAAAAGATATGTCGCCGAGGAACTTATTGATGCTTTCCGAGGTGCTTCCCTTTACGCTGCTTCCGGCGCCTATGGATACGATAAGCGGAAAGAAAACCAGGATACAGGCAGCTTCGTAAAGCCCGTTTGTCCAGCGTGCGTTTCCTTCCGGACCTAATCCCATCTAGGGCATGCACAGTAATACGACAATCATTGCCGAGCACCACCAGAATCCTCCTTTTACCTTGATAAGTTTTCCGGTGCGCGACAACAGCAGTCCACAGAAGAAAGGATAGAGCAGGCGTGTCAATCCTATCTGTAATTGGTCGGGAGAAAGACACCAGCCTCCTATTACCGTATAGGAAGCCGAAGAGCGTGCAGCCAGGAAACCGAAAATGTCAATGTTCAGGCAAAGCACGAGGGTCATGATACCGAAGAGTACCACACAGGCACCCAATGCTTTTCGTGAAAAGTGCCTGAAAAGGACGGCATATAAAAAATTGGCAAGATATTCCCATTGCAATGACCATGCCGGACCGTTCAGGGGATTGGTTTCTCCCCATCCACGGATGTCCATCGATGTGGGTATGGGAATCATGGTAAATGCCCATAGCATAATCAGGGCTGTTTTATACCAAGGCGTGTCTCCGATAAGCGGAAAGCTGGAGCAATCACCGAAATAGAACAGGGCGGCTCCAAACAAAGAACCGAATATCACCATCGGATGCAGGCGGATAAGCCGCCGTTTGACAAATCCCCATGTCGACATACGGTCCATCGGTCATCGTAAGCATATCCTATGACAAATCCCGACAAGACAAAAAAGAAGTCTACAGCAAGATAGCCGTGATTGATGGGCTGGCTGGTACCGCCGTGGTAATAGGTTTCAAACAAATGGTAGGCTACGACAAGCACAGCGGCTACACCGCGTAGTCCATCCAGTATTTCGTAGCGTGGCTTAGAGGCAAGATATACGTTGCTTTTCATGCGTAAAATATTTAAGTAATTGTTTATAATCAGTTCATAGGATAAAAATTCACCACAAGGGGCACAGAGTATCACAGAGCAATATTGTAGGTTCTGTGTGTCTTTGTACCTTCTGTGGTGAAACATCAATTCTTTATGTACACATACTTCGCATTCCGTTTCAGAGCTTCATCACGTCCTGTTCGAATGTTTCCTTGTTAAACTTCACCTTGTTACGGATGCGGCTGCGGTAATTGTAAACCGTAGCGAGAGAATAGCCGAGGAAGTGCGCGATGCGTGCGGTATCGGTTACTCCGAGGCGTATCAGGGCAAAAATACGCAACTCTGTACTCAAAAGCTCTCCTTTTTTGGGGTATATTTTCCCGTCGTCTGTTAGTAATGCATTGAAATCATCAATAAAATTAGGAAAGAGTTCGAGGAAAGACTTGTCGAATTCCATATAAAAATCCTTTCGTTCATCGCGCAAGAACTGGTCGGAACGGATGGCTTTGAACAAGTCATCGATGCGCGAAGCCATTGCCAGTTTTTCCAACGAACGCCGGTATTGTTCCAGCTTGTCGAGATAACTCACGCAACGGTCCAGGTAGTTGGCGATATATACCTCTTTTATCTTACCGGTTTGTGCCAACTTTTCGTTCACCGTCTTCAGTTCTTCGTTAGCCGCCGAAAGATTCACCCGCATGAGCGATAATTTCTTGTTCCATGAATACAGGCGTAACGCTACGATGACGAGCAGCAGCGCTATCACCGCCAACGTAAAGAAAAAGATATTCATCATACGCCGTTCGTTCGCTACACTGTCAGAGTAGCCATCGTTGACGATGGGAAACACTTCAGTCACTTCTAAAAAACGCAAACGGGCGTTGCATGCAACAGCATCTTCCATTGAACAACGAAGGTAGCGGTAAGCCCGTTCGATATCTCCCTGCCGGTAAAGAACCCATGCCAGCCGCTGGAGGGAAGCGTATTCACGCACTGCCATGGTGAGGTCGATAATGGCGGTCTGGGCCAAATAATAAATCTGCATTTCGACATCGCCTTTCGCTTCATAGACTGATGCCAGTGTATAGTTGACGTATGCCTTTTCCTGCATGCTCATCGGAGCGGACAAGGTTTTGTTCAGTACTGGAATGGCGGCATCGAATTGCGATTCGAGCAACATCTTTTCAGCCAGCGAAATGCTCCGTCCGGGACCTTCGGGCACCAGCATCAGCACCGAATCACGGTAGCAGGCGGTCTTGCGGATGTATTTTTCCTTTTCCGAAAGGATAATGGTGTAATCCGCCATCCAGCCGTAATAGGTACGCATGGCGTAGTAATACTTCAACCGCACGTCCGGAGTCACCAGGTTGCGGTCTATCTGCTCTAAAGTCTGTAAGGCTTCGTTATATGCTCCCATAACACCCATCGCATCGGCACGGTTGATAATCACGTCGGCTTCCGCTCTCTGTGGCTTTGCCGAACCGACATACCGTTCCATCTCATCGACATAATGCAAGGCGGAATCCGCCTGATAATGCAAGTATTGAGTGAACAGTTCACTACAGATTGTGTATCTTTGTGCATTATCGTATTCGTTGGCAAGGCGTTGCTTCAGTTGGGCTATCGTTCTTTCCCGTTCTTCGCAGTGCTCTTTTTTCTTCCCGATTACTTCGTCCAATTCTTTCAGAATCCGTTCGTTTGAAGACTGCCCCATGCAAGCAAATGCAAGAACATGCGACAATACAATTAATATAATAGTTTTTTTCATACAATCTGATTTATATTTTTCACCTTTAAATTTAAGATAACTATCTTATTCTCATTGCTTTAATAACATACCCCACTTATATTCCGCTTCCAAATGTACGAAATATTCCTCTATTTTCCTATTTTTGTTTAAAAGAAAAGTAAATAGTTCCAACGGGCTATGCACACACTTGCATCAGCCTACGCATATACTTGCATTGGCTTACGCCGATATATGCATCAAGGCATGATGGCATTAACATTAATTCATACTATCATAAAACAATTATTATCATGAAAAAACTATGGCTTACCCTGCTTGCCGCTTTTGCTTTCTTGGGATTCAGCAAAGCGGCTCCAGTAATGGAAATCGACCGGATAGCCCCTAACTTCTGGTGGTCAGGAATGAAAAATCCCGAGCTTCAAATCATGCTTTATGGCAAGAACATCGCTACATCTGCGGTTTCGGTTACAGGCAAGAACATCGTCTTGAAAGAAACCGTAAGGCAAGACAGCCCGAATTATCTTTTTCTTTATCTTGACCTGACGGATGCTCCCGCACAGACATTCAATATCGTCCTGACTCAAGGGAAAAAGAAAACGGCTGTCCCTTACGAATTGAAGCAACGTGTGCGCAAGGGGAGCGACATACAAGGATTCACTTCCGAAGACGTGCTTTACCTGATTATGCCCGACCGCTTTGCCAACGGCAATCCGGAAAACGACATTGTAGAAGGTATGAAAGAGAACAAGGTAGACCGCAATGACCCGTTCGCGCGCCATGGGGGCGACTTGAAAGGCATTGCCGACCATCTGGACTATATCGCCGATTTGGGCGTAACGGCCATCTGGCTCAACCCCACACAAGAGAACGATATGCCCAGCGGCTCATACCACGGTTATGCCATCACGGATTATTATCAGATAGACCGCCGTTTCGGAACAAACGAAGAGTTCAAGACTTTGGTTGACCAGGCACACAGCAAAGGACTGAAAGTCGTTATGGACATGATATTCAACCATTGCGGAAGCGAAAACTACCTGTTCCGCGACAAGCCATCGAAAGAATGGTTCAACTTCCATTCCGAATACGTACAAACCTCATTCAAGACGGCAAGTGTAATGGACGTACATGCCAGCCAGTATGAGAAGAAAATCGCCACCGACGGATGGTTCACCCAAGTGATGCCCGACCTGAACCAGCGCAACCGCCACGTGGCACGCTATCTTATCCAAAGCAGCATCTGGTGGATAGAATATGCAGGCATCAACGGTATCCGTCAGGACACTCATCCGTATGCCGATTACGATTTCATGAGTCAATGGTGTAAGGAAGTATTGGACGAGTATCCTTATTTTAATATAGTAGGCGAGACCTGGTTGAACAGCAACGTGTTGGTATCCTATTGGCAAAAAGACAGCAAACTGGCTGCTCCGAAGAATTCTAATCTGCCTACCGTAATGGACTTCCCCTTGCAGGGGCTGATGAACCAGGCTTTCGATGAAGAAACGACCGAATGGGCAGGAGGATTATACAAGCTGTATGATTATCAGACACAAGATTTGGTATATGCCAATCCGATGAGCCTGCTGACATTCTTCGATAATCACGATACCGCCCGCTTTACTACCGATGACGAAAAAGCGCAAAACATCAACCGTTATAAGCAGGCTCTGGCCTTTCTACTTACCACACGAGGCATTCCGCAAATCTATTACGGAACTGAAATCCTGATGACGGGTGACAAGGCGAAAGGCGACGGTGACTTGCGCAAAGACTTTCCCGGAGGCTGGGCAGGCGATACCACGGACAGCTTTACTTCCGAAGGACGCAAAGGCTTGCAGAAAGAAGCTTTCGACTTTACCCGTAAGCTTTTGAACTGGCGTAAGGGAAATGATGTACTGGGAAAAGGTTCGTTGAAGCATTATTCTATTCAAAGCGGAACGTATGTGTACGAACGCAAGTACGACGGACGTTCGGTGGTGGTAATGATGAACGGAACCGGTCAGGCTCAGACACTCAACCTCACTCCGTACCGTGAAATCCTGCCTCAAGCGGAAGCCAAAGATTTTCTAAGCGGACGTACTGTAACATTGGGCGAGACATTGGAATTGCAACCGAGGGAAATCCTCTTGCTGGAGTTCAATTAAATGAAGAATGGAGAATTAAGAATGAAGAATACCTTTATGTCTTATTCTTCATTCTTAATTCTCCATTCTTCATTTAAATCCCGTTTCTATTTTACCACTTACAAATAATATATAGCGCACTAATTACCAGTAAATTACACTTTATACATCTTTATATTTTCCGTCATACGAAAATAAATCGTTTGAAAGACACATAATTTTGCTTCCAGAAAATTGTAACGCAAATTTCATTAACTTTTAATACCTAAAAACGTATGAACATCAAGAAAAGTTTTGCCCTCATGGCAATGTGTGGCTTCGCCTTTTATGCAAGCGCACAGAAGTTGACTTCGCCGGACGGGAATCTGGTGATGAACTTCAGCCTTAACGAGCAAGGCGCACCTGTGTACGACCTTACTTATAAAGAAAAAGCAGTCATCAAGCCCAGCACATTGGGATTGGAACTGAAACGGGAAGACCCCGAAAAGAAAACCGACTTCGAATGGACCGAAATGAAAGACAAAGCCGGAGTAGACAAACGGGCTAATCTGATGACCGGATTTAAAATCAAAGACACACGCACCTCTACATTCGATGAAACGTGGCGTCCGGTATGGGGTGAAGAAAGCGAAATACGCAACCACTACAATGAGCTGGAAGTTACCCTCGACCAGCCTATGAACAACCGTTACATCGTTATCCGCTTCCGCCTCTTTAATGACGGACTGGGATTCCGTTATGAATTTCCACAACAACAAAACCTAAACTATTTCGTAATAAAGGAAGAGCATTCGCAATTTGCTATGGCGGGCGACCACACCGCTTATTGGATTCCGGGCGACTACGATACGCAGGAGTATGATTACACGACTTCACGTTTGTCGGAAATCCGTGGAAAGATGAAGGAAGCCGTTACGCCCAATTCATCGCAATACGTATTCTCGCCGACAGGCGTACAGACCGCATTGATGATGAAGACCGATGACGGACTTTACATCAACCTGCACGAAGCGGCATTGGTAGATTATTCGTGCATGAGCCTGAACCTGGATGACAAGAATATGGTATTTGAATCCTGGTTGACTCCTGATGCCAAAGGAGATAAAGGCTACATGCAGACTCCATGCAATTCGCCATGGCGTACCGTTATCGTAAGTGATGACGCACGCGATATTCTTGCTTCACGTATCACCTTAAACTTAAACGAGCCGTGCAAGATAACCGACACGTCTTGGATTCACCCCGTAAAATACGTAGGCGTATGGTGGGATATGATTACCGGACGTGGCACATGGGCTTATACCGATGACGTATACAGCGTGAAATTGGGCGAAACCGATTACATGCAGACCAAACCGAACGGTAAGCACTCTGCCAACACCGAAAACGTAAAACGCTACATCGACTTTGCAGCCAAGCATGGATTCGATGCTGTATTGGTGGAAGGTTGGAACCAAGGCTGGGAAGACTGGTTCGGAAAGAGCAAGGATTATGTATTCGACTTTGTAACCCCTTATCCCGACTTCGATGTGCAGGAACTTCACCGTTATGCCGCAGGAAAGGGCATCGAGATGATGATGCACCACGAAACTTCCTCATCGGTACGCAACTATGAACGCCACATGGACAAGGCATACCAGTTTATGGTAGACAATGGCTACAGTTCGGTAAAGAGCGGTTATGTAGGCGACATCATTCCGCGGGGCGAGCATCACTACGGACAATGGATGGTAAACCATTATCTCTACGCTGTGACCAAGGCGGCAGACTATAAGATTATGGTCAATGCCCACGAGGCAGTGCGTCCTACCGGCTTGTGCCGTACGTATCCGAACCTTATCGGAAACGAATCAGCCCGCGGAACGGAATACGAATCATTCGGCGGAAGCAATGTAAACCATACGACTATCCTTCCGTTTACCCGTCTGGTAGGAGGCCCCATGGATTACACACCGGGCATTTTCGAAACAGATTGCAGCAAAATGAATCCGACCAATACGTCGCGTGTACGCTCTACCCTTGTGCGCCAGCTTGCTTTGTATGTCACGATGTACAGTCCGCTCCAAATGGCTGCCGATGTGCCGGAAAACTACGAGCGTTTCATGGATGCTTTCCAGTTTATCAAAGACGTGCCTGTAGATTGGCAAAGGACTGAATACCTGGAAGCTGAACCGGGAGAGTATGTCACTATCGCCCGTAAAGACAAGCATTCGAACGACTGGTACGTAGGATGTTCGGCAGGATATAACGGACACGAGTCGAAGCTTACGCTCGACTTCCTCGATCCGGACAAAAAATATGAGGCAACTATCTATGCCGATGCAAAAGGCACCGCATGGGACAATAACCCGCAGGCATATACCATTACCAAAAAGAAAGTGACCGCCAAGACCAAGCTGAACTTGAAAGCCGGCATCGGCGGAGGATACGCGATATCGATAAAGGAAATAAAAGATTGATTTTTTCAGGATTAGTTGGATGATTTTTTGAACACAGAGACACGGAGACGCAGAGTTTTTTATAGTTAGACAAAAAGGCATAATCACAAGAGGTAAAAATAAATCTCTGTGCCTTTGTGGCTCAGTGTTCAATAAATAAAGAGGGAAACATACAGTTCTCAATAGGTAAACACATAAACAAACGCATCCGCAAGTCCCCTCCTCTGGGAGGGGATTTAGGGGAGGCTTCAGAAGAGAGAACCAATTTTATTATTCATACTTAAACTAATAAACATGAAAATGAAAGATTTGAAAAGACGAAACAAGCTCCTGCTGCTATGGCTGGCGGGAATGCTGTTCTCCGTACAAGCCTTTGCGCAAAGCATTACGGTCAACGGAGTAGTGAAAGACAACTTGGGTGAACCGGTTATCGGCGCCAGCGTGTTGATAAAAGGCACTACCACCGGTACGATTACCGACTTCGACGGTAATTTCACTTTGCAAGCCAACCAGGGAGACATCATCGCTATCTCCTTTATCGGATACAAAACGCAGGAACTTCCTGCTGCTGCCAACATGAACGTCATCCTGTCAGACGATGCCGAATTGTTGGACGAAGTAGTGGTTATCGGTTATGGTCAAGTGAAGAAAGACGATGCCACCGGTTCGGTTACGGCTATCAAGCCCGATGAATTGAGTAAAGGTATCACGACTAATGCACAAGACATGTTGGCTGGTAAGGTAGCCGGTGTAAGTGTCATTTCGAACGATGGTACTCCGGGTGGCGGTGCAACCATCCGTATCCGCGGAGGTTCTTCATTGAACGCCAGCAACGACCCGTTGATTGTCATCGACGGATTGGCATTGGATAATAGCGGTATCAAAGGTATGTCGAACGGACTTTCTATGGTTAACCCGAACGATATCGAAACCTTCACCGTATTGAAAGATGCTTCGGCTACCGCTATTTACGGTTCGCGTGCATCAAACGGTGTCATCATTATCACTACCAAGAAAGGAAAGAGCGGTCAGGCTCCGCGTGTAAGCTATAGCGGTTCAGTATCGGTAGCTACCACCCAAAAGCGTTACGATGTATTGACCGGGGACGAGTTCCGTGACTATGCACACCAATTGTGGGGCGATGATCTGCCTGCTGAGCTGGGCGATGCCAATACCGACTGGCAAGACCAAGTGTTCCGCACAGCAGTCAGCACCGAACATAATGTTTCTATCAACGGTGGATTCAAGAATCTGCCTTACCGTGTATCGTTAGGCTTTAACAAGAACAATGGTATTGTGAAGACTTCCGATTTCCAACGCTTCACTGCATCGGTCAACTTAGCTCCTTCGTTCTTCGATGATCACTTGAAAGTAAATGTGAACGCCAAGTATATGAACGGAAAGAACAGTTATGCGGAAGGTATTGGCGGAGCTATGGCTATGGATCCTACCCGTCCGGTATATAGCGATGATCCGATGTACAGAACTTCAGGAGGATATTACCAAACGATGCAAGCAACCTCAGCTTTCTCTGACCCCGATTGGAAGTATACAACAAACAAGAACACTCCGGGAAACCCCTTGGCTGCATTGGAGCAGAAAGACGATACGGCAAACAGCAACGACTTCGTAGGAAACGTGGAGGTGGACTACAAATTCCATTTCCTGCCCGACCTCCGTTTGCATGCAAGCATCGGCGGTGAATATGCGGAGGGAACTCAAACCACAATCTGGTCTCCCTATTCGTACTCATACAACTACTACGGAAGAAACGAGCTTGCTACCGAATATAAGTATAACCTTTCTTATAACGTATACGCGCAATACATTAAGGAAGTGGGTGACCACATGATTGACGTGATGGCAGGTGGTGAAGAGCAACACTTCCACCGCAACGGATATAGCGAAGGTCAAGGTTGGGACAGTTATGCAGGAGTGGCACAAGACGTAACAGAACGTAGTCAAACCGCATACGCAACCCGTAATACACTGGTATCTTACTTCGGACGTTTGAACTATTCATACAAGAATCGTTATTTGCTTACTTTCACCATGCGTTTCGATGGTTCTTCACGCTTTGCCGACGGAAACCGTTGGGGTAAGTTCCCTTCGTTGGCATTGGGTTGGAAACTGAAAGAAGAAAACTTCTTGAAAGACGTGAACTTCCTTTCTGACTTGAAACTTCGTTTGGGTTGGGGTATTACCGGTCAGCAAGACGTAACCGCCGACTTCGCTTATATGCCTTTGTATATCGTGAGCGACGACTATGCACAATATCCTTTTGGAGACGAATATTACCACTCTTCTCGTCCGAATGCGTTCAACACGAATTTGAAATGGGAACAGACTACTACATACAATGCCGGATTGGACTTCGGATTCCTGAACGGACGTATCGTGGGTAACATCGATGGATATTACCGTAAGACCGATGACTTGTTGAATAGCGTCAAGATTCCGGTAGGAACGAATTTCAATGCCCAGATGTTGCAGAACATCGGTTCGTTGAAGAACTACGGTATGGAATTTTCTATTAATGCAAAACCGATTGTTACGAAAGATTTTATGTGGGACTTGACTTATAATTTTACGTGGAACCACAATGAAATCACCAAATTGACCGGTGGGGATGATTCTAATTATTATGTAGAAACTGGCAATAAAATCAGTCCGGGAAACAATACCAAAGTACAGGTGAACAAGGTAGGCTATCCGGCTAATTCGTTCTATGTATATCAACAAGTGTACGATGAAAACGGCAAACCTATCGAAAACATGTTCGTCGACCGTAACAACGACGGTATTATCAATGCTGCCGATAAGTATATTTACAAGAAACCGGCTGCCGACTTCCTGATGGGTCTTACTTCGAAGATGACTTACAAGAACTGGGACTTCAGCTTTGCGCTTCGTGCCAGCCTGAACAACTATGTGTATTATGACTTCTTGGCAGACAAAGCCAATACCAGTCAGTCGGGTCTTTTCTCGAACACCGCTTACAGCAATACCACGAAAGAAGCGATTGCTTTAGGCTTTACCGGACAAGGTGACTATTATATGAGTGATTATTTTGTACGTAACGCTTCATTCCTCCGTTGCGACAACATCACATTGGGTTACTCGTTCCAGGAACTCTTCAAGAGCCAGGCATACAAGGGTATCGGCGGACGTATCTACGCTACGTGCCAGAATCCGTTCATCATCACTGCATACGATGGTCTCGACCCTGAAGTGCAGAGCGGTATTGACGGAAGTCCCTATCCGCGTGCAATAACTTTCTTGTTGGGATTAACTTTACAATTCTAAACCTTGAAAACAATTGATTGATATATGAAAACAAGATATTTCAAACCTATATTGTCGGCAGCACTGCTTGCTGCTACTACACTGGGAAGCGTGTCATGCATCAACGATCTTGACATCAGCTCCATCGACCCGCAAAGCTCTTCCAGTTTCGACCAATGGGGAGCATTCGTAAAACAATATGCCATGCTGGGATTGACCGGTCAGAAAGGTCTTGCCGGAAGTCCTGACCTTGACGGACAAGATGAAGGTGAATCTGGCTTTTACCGTACCGTATTCAACTGCAACGAACTCTCGACAGACGAATGCATTTGGGTATGGCAGGACAATGTGGACATCCCTCAGTTTACCGGATTGTCATGGAACTCGTCCAGCCAACGTACCGAATGGGTTTATGTGCGCTTGGGATACGACATTACCCAAATGAACTTTTTCCTCGACCAGACTGAAGGAAAGACCGATGCTGAGACCCTTCAGCAACGTGCCGAAGTGCGCTTCTTGCGTGCCCTGCACTATTGGTATTTTATTGATTTGTTCGGCAAAGCTCCGTTTAAAGAACATTTCGACAATGACCTGCCTGTAGAAAAAGGCGGTAAAGAATTGTATGACTATATCCAGAACGAACTGGCAGAAGCCGAAGCCGATATGTACGAACCGGGGCAAGCGCCCTTCGGACGTGCGGACAAAGCTGCCAACTGGTTGCTCCGCGCCCGTCTCTACCTGAATGCAGAAGTCTATACAGGTACAGCCGATTATGAAAATGCCAAGACGTATGCCGATAAGGTCATCAATTCGGGGGCTTATCAATTGTGCGGTGACTACCGCCTGATGTTCATGGCAGACAATGACCAAAATAAGGAAGCTATGAAGGAAATCATCCTTCCGATTCGTCAGGACGGTATGAAAACCCGTAATTACGGAGGTTCTACGTATTTGGTATGCGGAACCCGTACAGGAGGTATGCCTTATATGGGAACCACCAACGGATGGTCTTGTATCATTGCCCGCAACGCATTGGTGTATAAGTTCTTCCCGAACAAAGACGTGCCGATGATTCCGGAAGACGTAGATGTTCCGGCACAAGCCGACCTGCCCAATGATGCAGCCATTGATGCATGGGACGCACAATACGGTGTACGTACCGTAGATATTGTCGCAGCTGCCGGAGACGACCGTGCTATGTTCTATGCCGGTGCAGGTGGCGGACGGCGTACCATGGACCCCAGTGCCATCAATAGTTTCCAAAGCGGTCTTTCCATCGTAAAATGGCAGAACATCTGTTCCGATGGAGCAGCAACCAGCCACACTGAATATCCGGATACCGATATTCCTTTGTTACGTCTGGCAGAAGCTTACCTGACACGTGCGGAAGCTAACTACCGGTTAGGAGATACCAATGCGGCTTTGCAAGATATCGTAACGTTAAGAAGCCACCGCGGTTGTACTGCCCAACCTTCGGCAAGTGACATCGATGAAATGTATATCTTGGACGAATGGGCACGCGAATTCTATCTGGAAGGACGCCGCCGTTCTGATTTGGTACGCTTCGATTGTTTCACCACCGACAAATATCTTTGGGATTGGAAAGGCGGTGTAAAAGAAGGACGTTCGGTAAGCGATATCTACAATGTATTCCCGATTCCGGAAACAGACATCAACAACAACCCGAACATGACACAGAATGAAGGGTATTAATGAACTATTTAAATAATGAAAGCCATGAAAAGAATAACCAACATACTCTGTATGGCAGGAATGGGATTGATGCTCTTCTCTGCCTGCGAAACGGATAGAGACGATAACCCGACTTTATACGAACCGGAAAGTTTTGTACTGAATACCCCGGATGACAAAATGTATGACTTAGGCGCTAACGACACGATACGATTGACACTGACTCCTCCCGAATACGGATTTTCAGCTGCTACGACGTATAGTGTACAAGTCGGTTTGCAACAAGACTTTATTGATGAAACAGAGGAGGCTGATGCAAACTATTCGACTCTGAGCACAACATATAATACTGCTTCGATAGCATTGCGTCCGGATCAGCTGAACTCGGCTTTAGCCAGTCAATACCAGACCTTGCATCCTGACGAAAACCCGACTGGAGCTACCGTTACGGCATATATACGCGTGAAAGCGGAAATCACGGGAAGCGGAAGAGGGCTTTCCACTTCAAACACAATCGCTGTCAACCAAGTGAAGCTGGGCGAAGTGGTAAATGCGCTTGAACCGCCTACCACTATGTATCTGATAGGTTCGTCAATCGGTGCCGGAGGCTGGAGCGAATGGAAGCCAATGGTAGCGGTTAATGGCATGGCTGGCGAATTCTGGTCGATGGTATACTTCGATGCGAATGCCGTATTTAAGTTTGGCACGATGGTAAACGAATACATCGGTTATACCGATAGCCGTTTGACAATCAAAGACAATGCAGGAGCCGGAGTATCCGAGGCACCAACTGACGGTAACATTCAGGTAAGCAAAGCCGGATGGTATATCCTCTATATCCAGGCAGCTGTCAATGGCGACGACTATGCATTCACCATGACTTTCTATGAACCCAATGTTTATGTATTCGGAGCAACAGCAAAAGATTCATGGGGTTATACAGACGAATGGAAGTTCACCGTTCCAGATACCAAAGAAGGTAATTTCGAATCACCTGTTCTTGGTGCAACCGGCGAAGTGCGTATGTGTATCCAAGCCAACACCGATTGGTGGAGATTGGAGTTCACTTTGAAGGATGGAACAGACATCTTCTATCGTGAGAATAATGCTGTCAACAACGGATGGACCGATATGGGAGCAGAATATTCCGTAACCGGAAAATCTGGTCAAAAGATTTACCTGAACTTTGCCAGTGGAACCGGAGAAGTAAAATAATATATTCAAATGATTACTCACAGGTAATAGTTAAGTTAAACTTGCATTTAAAAGCCCCCGGCTGCAAAGAGCGGTTCGGGGGCTTTTTGTAAGATTTCTGAAAAAAGAGGAACGATTTATCAGAAAAAGACGTAGCTTTCCGTAATTTAGCGGGAATATGGGCAAACGATTCTGAGGCAGAAGCAATGACATCTATCATACGTGACGGAAGAAGCGACCGCCAGCGATGCTGATACGGGCGGTCGCGTTCTCTCCATAATACGGTATCAAAACAAATCAGAATGAGTCCCCGTATTAGCCATCAACATAATCAACTCGTTATCATCCTGTTGCCATAGCAATAACCAATCCGGACGGATGTGACACTCCATCGTACCCCTTTTATCTCCTTTAAGCGGATGGGGGTAATACTTTGCCGGAAGGTTGCCGGTTTCTACCAATAAATCCATAACCTCTTTCAGTTCTTCCATAGGCAAGCCACGACGTTGACAACGCTTTACGTCTTTCTTGAATTGCTTAGTGACTTTTAAACGGTATTTCATGGTTCAGGCTCATTCAACACATCATTGAAAAAATCATCCACGCTTTTATACTCGTAAACATCGCCATTTCGAATATCGTCTAAAGACTGTTCGTATGTCGACCGTTTCCTGATATGCCATCCCATACGGTCTATTAACGTTTTGAGAAAACCTAAATCAGCTTTAGGCAACTGCACAAGCACCGTTTCCGTCAAATTATCCGGTTCAATAGCCGGAGTGTGTACCATTTTGTCTTTCATATCTTTTCTAATTTTATCCCTTATCTCAACCAAATAATATCCCCTACCTTAATCTGCGCCGTTTCCGGATCCAGCTTGTTCAGCTTATAGAGGTTCTTTATCTTGATGCCGAACATCTGCGAAATGCTGTACATCGAATCCCCTTCTTTTACAATATAGGATATGTGGTCTTTGGTGGCTTTCTTTCGTTTCTCTTCTAAGTAAACGATTTCGCCCCCTTGGAACTCGTAATCTTTCGGTAACTCATTGTACTTGCGCACATTTTTCTTCTTGATGTCAAACTCTTTGCCGATGCTCTTGAACGTATCTCCCCGACGGGCTATGATATAAAGGAGTTCGTTTGCCAGATAAGGCTGGTGCGGGTTGGGAAACTCTTCCGCCCATTTTAAGCCTCCTTTTTTATCATATTTGTCCAAATCGTACGTCTCGATGATGTTAATCAGGCGGGTCGCATAACGGGGGTCGGTGGCATATCCTGCCTTTTTCAACCCTTTTGCCCAGCCTTTATAATCCGTTATTTTCAGGCGGAACAAGAATGCGTATCGTGCACCCGAACGCAAGAACTTGGAATGGTCGCGATACGAATCCTTGGGATGCTTGTAAGCACGGAAACATTCGTTGGGCGCATCATCGGTATACCGCACCGAACGCCCGTCCCACGATCCGCCGCACTTGATGCCGAAATGGTTGTTCGACTTCCGTGCCAACTGGCTTCTGCCCGCACCCGACTCTAACAACCCTTGTGCCAACGTAATGCTTGCCGGAATACGGTAATGTTTCATTTCGTCTACCGCAATGCTGCGGTATTTCTTGATATAGTCTTCGTATGCTTTGTTCCGTTGCTGTGCCGAAACCGCGCTTGTCCCGCATAGCAGGACGATAACCATCAGCCAATGAATGAGTTTCTTCATGATGTATGTGCCGTTTATTTGTCGGCAAAGATAAAACTTCACGTGAAGAAAAGCAAAATAAGATAGGAAATCTCCTTTTTTTTCTATTAATTTGTACATTGAAGGGAATAAGGCGACAGGCAGACAGGTTGACAAAGCCTTGTATCTTCTTATAGAAAATGGAATGGAACAAGAGACACGAAGACACAGAGTTTTATTTTTAATGAATATCCGCAATGATCCACTGTAGGGGCGGGGGTCGCCCGCCCGTATTGACCTTTGCCTTCTCTATATTTATTTCTCCGTGTCTCTGCGCCTCTGTGTTCAATAAAAAAGAATCACATTGATTTTTTGCAATCCATTTCTGATTAACTATAACTAAAATCTTCAAAGCATGAAAGAAATAAAACTGGAAATCAATATCTGTTCTTGCGCTTACGAAGAACTGGGTGAAGAAGAACGCAGGCTGGTCAGTGCAGCCAAAGAAGCGGCGGCGCGGAGTTATGCTCCTTACTCCCATTTTCATGTGGGAGCAGCTGCCTTGCTTGCGGGCGGTATCATTGTAACAGGCTCCAATCAGGAGAATGCGGCATATCCTTCGGGCATCTGTGCCGAACGCACGACTGTGTTTTATGCCAATTCGCAATATCCTGACCAACCGATAAAAGCTTTGGCGATAGCTGCCCGTGATGTGTCAGGTTTTACCAAAAATCCGATTCCGCCTTGTGGGGCATGCCGTCAGGTTTTGTTGGAAGCCGAACAAAGATATGGCTGTCCCATGCGCATTCTTTTGTACGGCGCCCAAAAAATATATTGCCTGAACGGAGTAAAAGACTTGCTTCCTCTTTCTTTCGGAAGCGAGTTTCTATGAAATTTCTGTAGCAGATTACCGTCCACCTTTATGAAGCTTCAATTGCATGTGCAATATCGGGAAAGGGTTTCCTTGGCTGTCGGTTTCATTGCGGCGGAAGACTTCGAAACCGAGGTGGCGGTAAATGTCTGTAGCTTGTGCATTCTGCTCGTTTACGTCGATGTAGAAAGCTTTGTATCGATTGATAGCCAACCGGATGAGCCGTTTCCCGATTCCTTTTCCGATATGTCCGGGAGCAAGGAACAGGGCTTCTATTTTCTGGTCTTGGATGCACATAAAGCCAACAGGTTTGTTGGCGGCAAACGCTATAATCAAGGTATCGATGGTGCGTAATGCTTCTTCGGTCGTGGGACGAAGGTTGCAGATGTCTTTTTCGCTCAGAAAGTGATGGGTGGCGCGGACGGATGATTCCCATACCTGCATCAGTTGGCTGATGAGTTCCGTTGGCCGGGCATCTTTGTTTATTTCCCGAATCTGTTGAAGTGCCTTCCACTCTTCTGCCGTAATCCGCATGAAATGTTCCGTGCGTATATCGCCCAAAGGAGATGTGTTGCCGCTCTCCGTGTGATGATAGGTAAGTCCGCATTTCTCCATTACGCGGCGCGATTGGGTATTCCCATCGTAATATCCACACCACACCGCCGACACGCCTAAGTCGGTAAAGCACCGCTGCAATAGGCATCTTACAGCTTCGGGTATCAATCCTTGCCCCCAGTATGGCACACCTATCCAATAGCCGATTTCAGCTTCATCAGCCTGCATGGCAGCACTGTGCATGCCGTCGCCGAACATAATGCCGGCACTTCCTACTGGTTCATTTGTTTCTTTCAGTACCACGGCGTAGGTCTCGGGAGCAGTAAAGACGGTGCGGATGATTTCCAGGCTGTGTGCTATGGAGGTGTGGGGTGGCCATCCGGCTATAGGCCCGATAGCAGGGTCTTTCGCATACTTGTACAAGGCTTCCGCATCGGCTTCTTGCCAAGGGCGGAGAATAAGTCGGGAGGTTTCTAAAAATGTATTCATGGGTTGAGGGAAAATATATTATGCATAAATAAAAATTTGAATCTCCGCATTTCACCCAATTGCCATGTAGGGGCGTATCGCATACGCCTGAATACGTCAACTAATCCACGTGGATGTCTTCAAGGCGTATGCGATACGCCCCTACATGGGATGTTTGGTAAAAGTATTGGCTTCTAATTCCCTGAAATAACTCCTTATTGGTGAAAGCGGACATTCATATAAATAAATGTCGCGGGAAGTATAAAAAAACAGCCGGTCCGAATGCTCAGACCGGCTGTTCTTAATATTTGTCAGCGATTGATTATTCAGCTTTTTCTTCGCTCCAGTCCATTGCTGCCATACGTTTGTAAGAATCGTAACGTTTCTTCGCCATCTTTTCGCAAGCTGCGAACAAGTCGGCTGCTTCTGTCGGATATTGTTTCATTACAGAAGCGAAACGTACTTCACCTTTCAGGTAATCCTGGAAGTTAGCCCAGTTCGGTTCTTTCGAGTCGAGCGAGAACGGATTCTTGCCTTCGTCTTCCAAAGCCGGGTTGAAACGCCACAAGTGCCAGTAACCGCATTCTACGGCCTTAGCCTCTTCTGCCTGGCTCTTACCCATACCTGCTTTCAATCCGTGGTTGATACACGGAGCGTATGCGATAACCAATGACGGACCAGGATATGCTTCTGCTTCGCGGATGGCTTTCAATGTCTGAGCCTGGTCGGCACCCATCGCAATCTGAGCTACATATACATAACCGTAAGTAGTGGCAATCAGACCAAGGTCTTTCTTGCGTACGCGCTTACCTGAAGCGGCAAACTTGGCGATAGCGCCCAGCGGAGTAGCCTTAGATGACTGACCACCGGTATTCGAGTAAACTTCGGTATCCAATACGAGGATGTTTACGTCTTCGCCCGAAGCGATTACATGGTCGAGACCTCCGTAACCGATATCGTAAGAAGCACCGTCACCACCGATAATCCATTGAGAACGTTTGATGAGGTAATCCTTGAATTCGTAGATGGTTGCGCAGTTCGGGCATTTATCCTTAGCGGCTTCTACCATCGGGATAATCTTTTCGGCAGCAGCTTTGCTCTTGTCTGCATCGTTGCGTCCGTCAATCCATTCCTGGAATGCTTCCTTGTATTCAGCCGGAGTTTCATCCGAAGCGATAGCTGCCTTCATGGCATCTTCGATACGGTTGCGCAGCTTCTTGTTAGCCAATTCCATACCCAGACCGAATTCGCAGAAGTCTTCGAACAAAGAGTTTGCCCATGCCGGACCCTGGCCTTTTTCGTTCGTAGTGTACGGGGTAGAAGGAACAGAACCTGAGTAGATTGAAGAACATCCGGTAGCGTTAGAAACCATTTCGCGGTCGCCGAACAACTGAGAAATCAGTTTCACATACGGAGTTTCACCACAGCCTGAGCAAGCGCCCGAGAACTCAAAGAGCGGAGTAGCGAACTGAGAGTTCTTCACGTTCGACTTGATGTCTACCAAGTGCTGTTTGCTTGATACGTGTTCCGTGCAGTAAGTCCAGTTGTCTGCTTCTGCCAATTGGCTTTCCAGGTGTTTCATGGTCAGCGCCTTGCCACCCTTCTTCGGATTGCCCGGACATACGTCAGCACAGTTGCCGCAACCCAAGCAGTCGAGTACGTCAACCTGCATACGGAAGGTCATGCCGTCGAATTGCTTGCCTACAGCCTTCAGGGTAGTGAAGTTTGCACCCTTCTGTTCTTCTGCATCGAGAACGAACGGACGGATAGCAGCGTGAGGACAAACGTATGCACACTTGTTACACTGGATACAGTTTTCAGGATTCCATTCCGGAACGAAAGCAGCTACGCCACGTTTTTCATATTTGGCAGTTCCTTGATACCAAGTACCGTCTTCGATGCCCTTGAATGCAGATACCGGCAGCAAGTCGCCGTCTTGTGCGTTGATTGGACGAACTACTTCGTTGATGAATGCCGGGTCGTTGTTAGCGGCAGCTGGTTCAACTTCCAGGTTAGCCCAAGCCGGATCGATAGTCAGTTGCTTGTATTCACCGCCACGGTCAACGGCTGCATAGTTCTTGTTGACAACGTCTTCACCCTTCTTGCCGTAAGATTTCACGATGAACTTCTTCATCTGTTCTACCGCCAAGTCTACAGGGATAACGCCTGTGATGCGGAAGAATGCAGACTGCAGGATGGTGTTGGTACGGTTGCCCAAACCGATTTCCTGTGCAATCTGGGTAGCGTTGATATAGTAAACGGTGATGTTGTTTTCAGCAAAGTATTTCTTTACCTTGTTCGGCAGGTTCTTAGCCAGTTCATCGCCTTCCCAGATGGTGTTCAGCAGGAACGTGCCGTTCTTGCGCAGACCACGGGTCACATCGTACATGTGCAGGTAAGCCTGAACGTGGCAAGCCACGAAGTTCGGGGTAGTTACCAGGTAAGTAGAGTGGATCGGATGATCGCCGAAACGCAGGTGAGAGCAGGTGAAACCTCCCGACTTCTTCGAGTCGTAAGAGAAGTAAGCCTGGCAATATTTGTCGGTATTGTCACCGATGATTTTTACAGAGTTCTTGTTGGCACCTACCGTACCGTCTGCACCCAAACCGTAGAATTTAGCTTCGAATACGCCTTCTGCACCGAGAGCGATTTCTTCTTTCTGAGGCAGAGAAGTAAAGGTAACGTCATCCACAATACCGATAGTGAAGTGGTCTTTCGGCATCGGAAGTTCCAGGTTTTCGTATACCGACAGAATCTGAGCCGGAGTGGTATCTTTCGAACCCAAACCGTAGCGTCCGCCTACGATAAGCGGGGCATTTTCTTGTCCGTAGAATACGTCTTTTACATCCAGGTACAGCGGTTCGCCGTTCGAGCCCGGTTCTTTGGTACGGTCGAGCACTGCGATGCGTTTCACTGTCTTGGGCACTTTAGCCAGGAAGTGTTTAGCCGAGAACGGACGGTACAAGTGAACAGCCACCAGACCTACTTTCTTGCCCTGAGCGGTCAGGTAGTCGATTGCCTCACGGGTAGCTTCTGTTACCGAACCCATGGCGATGATGATGTTTTCTGCATCTTCTGCGCCATAGTAGTCGAACAGTCCGTAGTTGCGTCCCGTAATCTTGTTGATTTCGTTGATGTATTCTTCAACGATTTCCGGCACAGCTTCATAATACGGATTGCATGATTCTCTGTGTTGGAAGAAGTGGTCGGGGTTTTCAGCCATACCGCGTGCAACCGGTTTGTTCGGGGTCAGTGCACGTTCACGGAATTCAGCCAAAGCTTGTTGGTCGATAAGCGGAGCGAGGTCTTCGTTGTCCAGCTTTTCGATTTTCTGGATTTCGTGAGAAGTACGGAATCCGTCGAAGAAGTTCACGAACGGAACGCGAGACTTGATGGTAGCCAAGTGAGCGACACCAGCCAAGTCCATAACTTCCTGTACAGAGCCTTCGCACAACATAGCGAATCCGGTCTGGCGGGTAGACATCACATCCTGATGGTCGCCGAAGATACACAATGCGTGAGAAGCCAGTGTACGTGCCGATACATGGAATACGCAAGGCAACAGTTCGCCTGCGATTTTGTACATGTTCGGAATCATCAGCAACAGACCCTGAGATGCAGTATAAGTAGTAGTCAATGCACCAGCCTGAAGCGAGCCGTGTACTGCACCGGCAGCACCGCCTTCAGATTGCATTTCCTGTACCAAAACAGTTTCGCCGAAGATGTTTTTACGACCTGCGGCAGCCCATTCGTCTACGTGCTCAGCCATGGTAGACGACGGAGTGATGGGGTAGATGGCAGCTACTTCCGTAAACATGTACGAAATGTGAGCAGCAGCTTCATTACCATCACACGTGATAAATTTTTTTTGTTTAGTCATACAATTACTCAATTATATTAGGTAATAAAAATATCATTCTCCTTTAATATAAAAAGCCGAACAACCACAACGGAATCTGGTTTCCATGCCCCAGTTCCGTGCGGTGCATGGCGTAATAGATGCCCGGATTGCTCTTTATCTTGTACCCTTCGTGGCAGATGCGGAAGTTCAGGTGCCCGTCTACAAGGAAAGAGGTGCCTTTTTCTCCTTTGTTCACCTTGTGGTCTTTCCACAACGAGTTGACAAAGAAGGTTTCCAGCACGTCCTGTTCTTCCACTTTTACCGGATAGATGCTGTACATCAGGTTGGTGTTGTGCATCATAATCTTAGCCGGTTTTTTCGGGAAGACTTCCCCCTTCGGATATACCATGTTTATCAGCCGTGCGTCGGCAAGGTATTTGATGTAATTCATCACCGTAGCGCGCGACGTCTGTATATCGGAAGCAAGCTGGCTGATGTTGGGCGCAACCGGTCCGTCTACCGCCAACAAATATAATAATTTTTTTATTCTCGAAAGATATTTCAGTTCAATTTGTTTGATAAGAAGAATATCCACTTCAATCATCATGTTCATGGTCTTCAGCAGATTCTCCGAAAAGTTCCGTTTCTCCAGGAAAAAAGGATAAAATCCGTGGTGGATGTAGTCTTGGAAATAATTGATCGGGTTGATGTGCGGGAGTATCGTTTTCGCGATGTGTTCATGATTGGTCAGGATTTCTTCGAGCGTATAGGGCGAGAAATGGTTTCCTGTCTGCAGGTTCAGAAATTCCCGGAAGGAAAATCCGCGGAGGTTGTAAGAGTGCACGATGCCGTTCAGTTCCGGATTCTCGTCTTTCAGCCGCATCACCGAAGAGCCGGTGAAGACGATTTTCAGGTTGGGGTAACGCTCGTAGCACGTGCGCAGGTCGTGGCTCCAGTGCGGGAGCTTGAATACTTGGTCGATGAGAAGCACCTTTCCTCCGCGCTTTACGAATTCGCCGGCAAAATTCACCAGGCTGTATTGCGAGAAATAAAAGTTATTCATGTTTACGAACAGGCAGGAGCGGTCATAACCGAACTTTTCTTTGGCGTATTGCAAAAGGAACGTAGTTTTCCCTACTCCTCGTGTGCCTTTGATGCCGATGAGGCGGTCGCTCCAGTCGATTTCGTCCATCAGGTCACGCCGCACGGGGGCATTGGTATGTTCGACCAAATAATTATGTGTTCTGTAGAATGCTTCCATGAATTTCGATTTCTTCGGTGCAAATATAGTAATAGTTCCTTAATTTGCAAACTGGGGTTATCAAAATATTCTTTTTTTCGTGTAACTTTGTGTGGATATATCAACACAGAGACGCAGAGACGCAAAAGAATTGACAATGCGAATCAGGAGTTAAAGGTAGTTATGTTTCACAGGAGTTATCACTTCGTTCAGGAGTTAAAGGCCAATAGTCCTGCTTCTGAAAACCATGCAGAGGTATTGGCATCTAACTCCCAGCCCGCCAAGCGGGCGATAACTGCCTATAACTTCCTTTTAACTCCTGATTGGCATTGTCGATTAAAAAATGTATCTTTGTGTCTTTGTGCCTCTGTGTTCAATAAATAAAAATATGGAGAAAGCGATTTACTATTTCAATCCGGAGAACGATATGGCACTTGCCAATTTCACTCCTTATTACAAGGCACCGGCGGAGATTGTGCGCATGGCGGACGATTTGGCTGCATTGCCGGCCTGGTATGCGCCCGAAGGAAGCGTGGTGAAGGTGAGGTGCGAGGCGGACATCCCTTGCTGGGAGAAGCTGTGCGAGGGAGGGATGTCCTTTCCGCAGGTAGGCTGGACGGCGCATTGGCTTTCTTCCGCTTACGTCCCCTGGGGCTGGAGTCCGGCTTTGGTGCATACGTTGCTTCAGGCCGGAGTCGGTTCCGGCTTCCTTCCTTCTGCCGGAGCTTTGGAGGAGTGGAGGCGTCTCTCGGGCAGGGTGTGCGCTTCCGAAGTCTTGCGGAGCTTTGCGGGAATGAAAGGGATATGCGGCGAGTCACGGGTTTGCCTTACGCTGGAAGAAGTCCGGAAGGCATGGGGCGGATGGGGGAGATGTGTTCTGAAAGCGCCTTGGTCGGGAAGCGGAAGGGGATTGGTCTTCTTGCCTTGCGGTGCCTTGCCGGCTTCGGCGGAAGGCTGGGCGGCACGCATCCTCCGCACGCAAGGGGCGCTGATGGCGGAGCCTATATATAATAAGGTGTGCGATTTCGCCATGGAGTTCCGTGCCGATGGGGAGGGAAAGGTGTCGTTTGCCGGTTATTCGTTGTTCGAGACCGATGCGTTCGGCAATTACAAGGGCAACCTGCTGGCTTCCGATGCGGCAATCGGACAGAGGCTTTCGGCATACGTTCCGCCCGAAACCTTGCACGGCGTGCGCCGGCATTTGCTTCGGGTCTTGCCCGATTGGCTGGGCGGGCATTATGCAGGCTATTTGGGGGTGGATATGATGATATGCCGGGAAGAAGCCTGTCGGGTGCATCCGTGTGTGGAAATCAACTTGCGGATGAACATGGGCGTGCTTGCCCGCCTGTTCTTCGACCGCTACGTGCATCCCGCCTCGCAGGGCCGTTTCTGCATCGCGCATTATGCCGGGGGCGGAGAAGCCTTGCGTTTCCACGAAAGCATGTCCGGGGCGCATCCGCTCCGGCTGGCAGAGGGGAGGTTGGCAAGCGGTTATCTTTCGCTCACTCCCGTGTGTGGCGACACGCGTTATCAGGCGTATGCAGTCATCAGATAGTAATGCGTTAACGGATTCATTTATATGTGTTTACGGATAGGATTAAGTTTCACGTTGGTTCAGATGTGCTGAAACTATAGTTTCGGCATGCTGAAACTTTAGTTTAGATGTACTGAAACTGTAGTTTCAGTACATCTAAACTGGGTATGAAACAGCTCTGTGCCGGCAAAGCGGATGTATGCGCAGTTGCGAACA
>ULUG01073910.1_pt1 | contig 46552 bp, 39 predicted proteins | sample 1958331 | NCBI WGS metagenome assembly ULUG01 (sample SAMEA4835755, study PRJEB28245) | human gut metagenome | biome: gut microbiome; material: fecal sample | place: Denmark | collected 2008
ATTTCCGCAAAAAGAGCAGGATTTGCCTCAAAATTTGATTGAAAGAAAAGAAAAAGGCCTTGTTCGCATAAATTGGTGTCCTTCTGATTTGCGCTCGCATAAGAAGTATTTCTACATAATGCAGCAAAATCCCGATGATATAATAATAACCGTTGATGATGATTTGCGTTACCCTCCGGAAATGGTTGAAAAGCTCTATTATTCTTATCTGTGCTTTCCGAATTGTGTTTCCGGTATGCGATGCCATGTTGTTGTTGCAGATCGCCAAAACGGCAGTGTTTTAAATTATAATCATTGGATAATGCAATATACGGAAAAATTGCTTACCCCGGCTTATCAAATCTTTTTAACAAGCGGAGCCGGCACTCTTTATCCGCCTCATTCTCTTGATTCAAGAGCGTTTGATAAAGAAAAAATAGTTTCTCTTTGCCCAAATGCCGATGATGTTTGGCTTCATCTTATGCAGCTCGCCAATAAAACAAAATCGGTGTGTGCATATGATAAGTTTTATCTCCATTATTCCGCACCTCAAAATAATTCGCTGTTTTCCGTTAATGTCGGTAAAAATCAAAATGATGTTCAGTATGCAGCCGTAAAAAATTATCTCAGCATGGAATTCGGCAGGGATGTTGTGCTTGAACGACTTTTTGAAAAAAGCGAAATTGATATGAGCAGTGTTGAAAATCTTGCGAATTATGCAGAATATTTGCGCAAAAGGGAATTGCAAACGAATAACAAGCTTAATAAATCCTATAAGGAAAAATCCGAGCTCAATTCGCGGCTTCACCAAACATATAAAGAAAAATCCGAGCGCGGCGAAACTATAAAACGCCTTGAGTCGGAAAAAAGCAAAATAAATTCAGAAAAGCAGCTGCTCGTTGCCGAACTTAAGGCAATCAAAAGCAGCCGAGTTTATCGCATTTGGATGAAACTGCGGAAAATCTTCGGTAAAAATAAAAAATGAGGATGCTGAAATGAACCCTATAAAACAACGAGAAAAAGATAAAAAACTTCCGCTTATATTGCTTTTGGGATTTTTTATTCCGCTTGCAATTGTATGTGTTGCATTGTGTTTGAATAAGGTTGCTCCGTTTGGAGATCGCTCAATTCTTGTTTGGGATGCAAAATTGCAATATAAAGATTATTATGGCTATTTGTGGGATATTCTGCACGGCAATGCAAACTTGGAATATTCTGCTTCCAAATCTCTCGGCGGCGCAACAGTCGGCTTGGTTGCTTATTATTTAACCTGCCCTCTGAATCTGCTATTGCGATTTATAGATAAAACTCAAATATCACTTTTCTTTACATTTATGACAGTGATAAAAATTGCGTTTGCAGGTTTAACCTCATCTTATTATGTAAGAAAAAGATTTAAGGTTAATGCTTTTTTCACAGTTCTTATTTCAAGCTGCTATGCGCTGATGGAATATAATGTGGTTTACTGCCGCAATATTATGTGGCTTGACGGCGTTGTGATTTTGCCGCTTGCATGCCTTGGCGTTTATGAACTGCTTTATAATGATAAAAAACCGCTTCTTTTCTTCTCCGTTTTTATCGCTATCTTTTCAAACTGGTATTCGGGGTATATGGTTTGCCTTATGACGGGCTTCTATTTCCTTTTTGAGCTTGTTCTTAAGTATGATTACAGATGCTTTAAAGCTGTTATAGGAAATGCGGTTAAGGACGCTGTAAAGGTTTTGGCCGATATGGTTTTGGGCGTTCTTGCAAGCGGTGCTTTGCTTGTGCCGGGATTGCTTTCGCTTGTTGGCGGTAAAGCAGGCGGTATGAAGTTGCTTTTCACCACAATGAATTTCGGCATTTTGGAATGCTTTAAGGGCTTTGATATTTACGCAAAAAGCAATGCATCAAAGGCACCGATTATGTATTGCGGCGCAATAGTTATGCTCCTTGCAATTTATCTTTTCTTTGATAAGCGAATTCAGCTGAAAAAACGCATTTGCAGCCTGCTTTTCTTTATGTTTATGATTTGCAGCTTCTGCTTTACGGAACTTGATGTTATGTGGACTGCTTTTGTTCGCAGCTATTCTTATGCTTTTCGTTGGGCGTTCACTTTTGCTTTTCTTATGATAGTGCTTGCCTCTGCCGCTGTTGCTCATATTCAAAAAGATAAACTTGATAAAACAGCACTTGCAAAGGCGATCGGTGTTATAGGTGCTGTTTTCCTTCTCCTTGATTTAAACGGAAAATTCAGCAGCCGCTTTGTGGCTTATGCTTATATTGCCGCAGTTGTGTTTTATGCGGCAATGCTGCTTGCAATTTCCGCCGCAAAAAACAAAAAAGCCGCAAAGCTTGTTTCGGTGCTGCTTGTTTGTGCAATAACTTTTGCGGAGCTGGGTGCAAACGCAACTGTTGCTCTTAAAGGCTATAATGATAAAGAAAAAGATTATGAAACCTACACTGCCGAAATGGAAAGCGTTATTTCGGATATAAAAAACAGCGATTCTTCATTTTACAGAATTGAAAAGGATATATCATATATACAGCTTAACGGTAGAGATGTTGCAGACAGTGAAGGATTTCTTTTCAATTATAACGGTGTTGAAAGCTATACCTCAACTTACGATGCCAATGTTGATATGTTTATGGCAAAAATGGGCTATTCGGATCCTGCAAGCTTAACAGAAGATAATCAAACGGAAAAATATAACGGCCCAACGGATGTTTATTGGAACAGCCCGATGCTGTTGACTGATTCTTTGCTTGGAATTAAATATCAAATTCTTAAAAATTCGGCATACGGACTTTCAGAATATGAAATTCAAAGCAATGTTCCGCAAAATTTAACGGTTTATAAAAATGATTATGCGCTTCCGCTTGCATATAATGTTTTTGATAATGCCTTTGATGCTCTTGAGTACACATCAAATCCTTTTGAAAATCAGCAAATGTTTCTTTCTTCACTTACGGGAAGCAATGAAAATGTTTATTCTGATGCTGAAATTGAATATAAAGGTTTAAAAGATGAAAAGGAAAAATTCAGCGTTACCGCAACGGCAAGCGGGCCTATGTATTTTTATTGCGATCCAACCGGCGTCCACTCAGATTTAAATAAGAAAAATTGTGAGCTTAAGGTAAACGGCGATACTGTTCAGCCGATTTGCACAAGATTCAGAATAAATACAATTTATATAGGTGATTTTGAGAAAGGCGAAAAAGTCGATATCGAAATTCTTCATAAAACCAAATCAGATAAAGAGCATAATATCTGTGTTACAACTCTTGATAAGGAGGCTTTTGAAAAGGCATATTCAGTTCTTTTGTCAGGCAGTGAGTGCGAGCTTAATGTAAGCGGAAACAAAGTGTTTGGCACATATGAAACACAAACCGATTCTGCGGTTCTTCTTACACTTCCGTACACAGAGGGCTGGTCTCTTTATGTTGACGGCGAAAAGTGTGATTTTAAAGAAATCGGAAACACTTTTATCGGATTTGAACTTTCGGCAGGCAAGCACACTGTTGAAATGAAATATACAACGCTTCACAGAAATGCAGGCTTGGCAGCTTCTTTTGCAGGTTTTGCCGGCTTTGCCGTTTGGTGTGTTGTTGATATGGCTAAAAAGAAAAAGCAAAAGAAAACCATTGCTTGACGGATATTTAAAGCACTTGCATGCGGCTTAAGTAGGCAATAAAAGCCTTGAAATATCGGCAGCAAGCAAAAAACATCAGCTTTGTATAAGTTGTTTACGCATTATTAAAAATATAACCGCCCGCTGAATGATCTGCTCACTCAGCGGGCGGTTTGTTTGTTAGTTTAATTTTTTATGATTGCGGTATTTTTTTGTGTGCATTATCATGCTTTTTCAGCTTTTCTAAATCCTTTTTTGAAATTTCATTCTGCTCATAGCAACTGCTTATTGCCTGTGTAAGCCCCAATGAAATCATAATAAGTATAATTTGTTTCGGCGAATTAAAAATGTAGTCTGAAAGGCCAAAGCATAAAAACATCATAAAGCTTGTAAATATATAGAAAATCAAATCATATCTTTTTCCGTTAGGCGCTTTGGTTTTGAACAGTTTCATAATTGCTGCGCCTATAAGCACAAGCAAGATAATTAGCCCTATAAGCCCAAGCTCTGCCCAAATTTCAAGAATAAAGTTGTGGGCATGCGGTTTGTCTAATCCGTATTCTTCAAGCAGCATATTGCCCGTGCTTTCACATCCGAAGCCGAGTCCGAAGAAAAATTCACGAAGATTATCTGCTAAATAATCAATTATGCTGCCCCAAATCTTAAAGTGGTTTGCAGATGATTGCTTTGCCGAAACTGCTGCCGAAATCTGCGCTGCTGTTTCGGCGGCTGCTCCTGCTCCGCCGGAATGTGAAGCGCCGTTCGGCTTTGGCTTGGGCGCAAATATAATTCCGTATCTTGTAAGCAAAGAAGGTATTATTATGCAAACAGTAGGCACAAATATTTGCAGCATTCTGCCGCCGTGCCTTTTAATCAGTACTATAAACATAAACAGCCATCCGGCAAGTGCAATAACACAGCCTGCTCTCGTCATTGTGGAGCTTATGCCTGCGCTGATTAAAAGATTTGAGAAAAGATAGAATATCTTCTGCTTTTTTGTTTTTGAATTAAGATAAAGGTAGATGGAAAGGGGATAGGCAAACACTAAATATGATGTCATCAAATTCGGATTTGAGAAAAAGCCGCTTGCTCTGTCTGCAAATGTGTTTGTTCTTATCTCAAAAGGCAGCTTTGTGTAAACAAATTTGTCAAGATTTTTGTATATTGGGTTAACAAGAACTCCTCCTGCACCGATATATCCGTCTCTGTGCAGCAAATAAGAGCATATTTGAATTGTGCCTATTGCGCCGTTTAATGCGGCACTTGCCGAAACGGCCTTTAAAATTTCATCTATTTTTTCCTTGGTGTTTGCCAAATTGTTAATCATAACAAGCGCCAAAAACATTCCCCACCAAAGGCCTGCCGTGCCTAATGAATCTAATTTGGTGTCGGACCACAAAACGCTTAATAATGCAAGGCTCATAAATGCCATGCAAATTTTTCCTAGTGTGCCAACCTTGGCTTTTCTGCCTTCCTTGCTCCATTGCACCTTAAAAACAATAAACCCTGCGAATAACACGAATGGGCTTATGTATTCGGGCAAAAGAGGAAACAGAAACACCGTTGCTAACAGCCATTGCCATGCAGGGCTGCTGTCGCGATTTTTTACAGCTTCCATAAATAATAAATCTCCGAATTAAATTTATGCGGCCGGTGCCGCTTGAAATTGCGCTGTCGCTTAAGATGTCTACCCTACATAATACTACAAATTATCTTTCTTTTCAACATAAATATTTTATTGTAAAGATATCTTAATAACTCATTAACCAAATGTTGTTGAAATATAGAATGAAATAGTTTATAATTAAGTGTATTTCACAAAAGAACAGGAGAGTTTTTTATGAGTGATAAGGATAAAATCACGCCGACCGATGCCGAAAACGGCAGTATGGATGCACCAAAAAACGAAAGCGCTGAATCTCTTGATTTAAATGAGAAATCAAGCAATGCTTCCGAAGGCACTTCAAGCGGCGATGTTGAGTATGAAACAAACGATAATTGGCAGTTTGATGCAAGTGCACCTGCTGCGGAAAATGATGTTTTCAGCGAAAACGGTGTTGAATTTAAGCTGCAAAAGGCAAAACCCGTTAAAAAAACGCAGCCCGAACCGGCAGGATATGAGCCTCAGGGCGTTATGGTAAAAAAAGAAACCATTACGGCAGTGCTCGCCTCATTGCTTGCCGTTGTTGTTATTGCAATTCTTGTTATTCTCGGTGTTCGTTATTATACTGTTCCGAACAGTAATGAAAAAATGAATCCGGGTAATGTTGTAATGACTGTCGGCGACACCGATGTTTCTGTCGGTATGTACAATTTCTATTATCAAAACATAGTTAGGCAGTATGCGCAATATGCCGCAAACGGCTACTATGATATTGATTTAACCAAGGATTTTTCGGAACAATATGTTACCGATGATGACGGTAATGACGTTTCTTGGCAGGATCGTTTTAAGGAAAATACAACAGAGCTTATAAAAAAGAATCTCGTTTATTATCAAAAAGGTCTTGATGCTGGTATTACGCTTACAGACGGCCAAAAAGAAATGATCGATAATCAGCTCAATAATATCAAACGTGCTGCTTCCGCCGCAAATATAGGCGTAAATGAATATATTGCCAATGCATACGGCGATAATTGCGGTCTAGAAACTCTCAGAAAATATCTTGAGCAGAATTATATTTCAAGTGTTTATTATTATCAACTTCAGATAAAGCTTCGTCCGTCTGATGAAGATCTTGATAAGTACTTCAAGGAGCACGAAGATGATTATAAGTCTTGCTCATATTCAATTCTTGAGGCTGCTTACGACACAAGCTCAGACGAAACTAAGAAAGCGGCAATTGAAAACGCAAAGGCAACTATGGCCAAAATAACTGATGAAGCTTCAATGAAAGCACTCATTCCCGAATACAGCGCAGAATTGATTTCAAAGTATATCTCGGCAGGCTATTTCAGCGATGAAAGCGAAGCTATAGAAGCTTTTGAAGGCGTTATGGCTTCCACAAGCGTTAAAACAGATATTGAAAGCAACCTTAGCGAAGATTTGGCCGATTGGCTGTTCAGCGAAAGCACCGCAATCGGTTCCACTAACTATTATGCAGATGATAAAGCAGGCGTTATCTATATAATTCTCAAAACATCTCAGCCCGTTCTTCAAACAGACGATGATTCAAATGTTTATTCGGTAAGACATATTCTTGTTACCCCGGATGATGGTGAAAACTCTTCTTCCACAGCATCTTCTTCCGAAAAAACATATACGGATGATCAATGGGCTGCTGCACTCGAAAAGGCAAATTCAATTCTTGATGAGTTCAATAACGGAGACAAAACCGAACTTTCTTTTGCGGCTCTTGCAGAAAAATATTCGGATGACACTTCCTCAACCTCTGTCAATCTTAATAATATGTACGGCGGCGGAATTATGGATACTCAGCTTGGCCAAATGGTTTCAGATTTTGAGAATTGGGCAATTGATCCGTCCAGAAAGTACGGCGATGTGGGCATCGTAAAAAGCAAGTATGGCTATCATATTATGTTTTTCATATCCTATTGCCCGGAATATATGTATGATGCAGAAAATCAGTATATAACAGAGCTTATTGACGATGATTCCGAATCCGCATCTAAATCATATTACTGCAAGGAAAGAATCGGCATGAAAAACGCCGAATCCGCAACACCTTCCTCAAGCTACATTACCGATGTTACATCATCACATAATCAGTAAAATATGCTGATCGGCAAATATATTCGGCAAAAATTGCCTTATTTGCCGATTATGTAAAAATTTTGCTTGTATTATCTTTCATTTTAGTGTAAAATGATATACGATAAATTCATTTCACGGGGGCTGTAATTTGTTTGTCTGCCGTGATAAATACATGTTAGGATGAAAAAAATGGCAAAGAAAGATTTGAATGAAGACATCTTAAGCGGGGGTTCCATTTCAGGCTCTGCAAAATCCGATAAAAGCGCAAAGAAGGCTGAAAGGCTCGCACAAAAAGCGAAAAAAATTGCTGAAAAAAATGCTGCGCTCGATAAGGAAATTCAAGAGCTCAGAAGTAAGTTAACTTCCGCAACGGATGAGAAAGAAAAAGATGCAATTAAGAAAAAGTTGGATAAAGCAAAAGCTAAGCAGGATGCTCTCAGCGGAAAAAAATCTGCAATCACGGCAAACAACGCTTCTGTAATTCGCAAGGTTGCAGCGTGCGTTTTGGTTGTTGCGATTCTTGTTGCTTATGTCGGCACCGGCGCCGTTCGTAAAGGTTTTGTGCATTCCACCCTGCAGTGGACAACCGGTTTAACCGCCGCAACAATCACTGATGAATCCGGCGATAAGATCAGAATTCCTGTTTCAACTTATAACTATTATTTTGCAACAACTTATAACAAACTTAAGCAAACTCAATCTTCTTATAAGCAATATGGTCTTGATCCAAAGGATTACAATCTTGATGTTGATTTTGATAAGAAGCTTTCTTCTCAAAAAACCACAAACAGCGATGATAAAGTTGTAACTTGGCTTGAATATGTAAATGAACAAGCTCTTAAATCAATAAAAACAACTTATATGTATTATAACGAAGCTGTTAAGGCCAATAACGGTGAAGAACCAAAAATTACCGATGAACAGCAGTCAGAGCTTGATAAAGCAATAAGCGAGTACAAGTCTGCTGCGGAAAAATACGGCTACACAGTTTCCGGTTATCTTGTTCAGGCTCTCGGTAAGGGCGTAACGGAAAAGGTTTTCCGCCGCGAAATGACTGTGTCATATATAGCACAGAATTATCAGTCTCAGCTCAATACCGATGCTGAAAATAAAGAGTACACAGAAGCTGATTACACTGCTTATAAGGATTCTCATGTTGATGATCTCAGCGCTGTAAGCATCAGAATTTTTGAGGCTTCAAGCGAGGATGATGCTAAGGCATTTAAGGATGAATTAAAGAAGGACGGCTCTAATTTCACAGATCTTTGCGTTAAATATGCTAAAGACGGTGATTATTATAAGAACTATTATGCACAGGATGAGGCATCCACAAAGCTTTATGCAACCAAGGCTGTTCTTAAATCTGCTAAATATGCAATCGCAACCGCCGATTCAAAAGATTCAGATTCATATCCCGGCCTTGATTGGCTTTTCAGCTCAGACCGTAAAGCAGGCGATATTTATCAAACCTCAACAAGCGTTGTTTATGTTATTTCACCGGCTGAGGTTCCGGAGGCTTCAAGCGTAAGCGTTCGCCATATTCTTGTCAGCCCAATAACTGATTCAAGCAGCAAAACTCAAGCTGTTGATGCAACTGCAGAGCAGTGGGCAACAGCTCTTGAAACAGCTAACAAGATCGTAAGCGAATATAATTCTGGCGATAAAACAGAGGACAGCTTTGCTGCACTTGTTTCTGCTAACAGTGCAGATACCGGTTCAAGTTCAAATGGCGGACTTTATGAAAATATCGTTCCAGGAAAAATGGTTGACACATTTGAAACTTGGTCGCTTGATCCTTCAAGAAAAGCAGGCGATGTCGGCATTGTTCAAACTCAATACGGCTATCATATTATGTATTTTGTAGGTACATCCGGCACTCCGATTTGGGAGGAAAACGCAAAATCCGCTCTTTCCTCTGATGATTCAACAAGTGCTGCAGATAAGCTTGAAAAGTCTTATACTGCTAAGATGAATTGGTTTGGCAAGTGCTATGTTGAAATTGATACCGATATTGACAGATAATTGCATGCAAGGGGCTGCTTTTTGCAGCCCCTTTGTTGCTTTGTAAGCTTGAAAGGAGTTGTTTGATATGGATGGCATAGAAGCGCTAAAAGAACAGGTTTCTCGCCTTATGGCCGCACTTGAGGATGTTAATTTTGAATGCCAGCGCCTTGAAATCGTTAATTCAAATTTGGATTTTCAGCTCAAAGAGGCTAATCGTGAATTAAATCAGAATATTGCCGTTCTTCAGGCAACGGAAGAGGAAAACGAGCGGCTCAAAGAGCTGCTTAATCAGAAAGTCGGAGAATAAGAGCATTATGGAATATGTTTTAAATACTTCACAGTTAAGAGAATTTGCTCCAAAGCTTAAAGCAGGGGACAGACTTGTTCTTTCGGGAACTGTATATACCTCTCGTGATGCCGCTCATAAAAGAATCGTTAAAGCCTTGGAAAGCGGAAATGAACTTCCGTATGATTTAAAAGATGCGGTAATTTATTATGCGGGCCCTACTCCGGCACCAGAGGGGCTTGCCGTCGGTGCGTGCGGCCCGACTACATCAAGCAGAATGGATGTTTTTGCCCCGCTTTTGCTTGATAAAGGTGTTGTTGCAATGGTTGGAAAAGGCGAGCGCAGCAAAAGTGTTTGTGATGCGATTATACGCAATAAAGCAGTGTATCTTTGCGCAATCGGCGGTGCCGGTGCACTTGCGTCAAAGTGCATCAAAAGCTGTGAGATTATTGCTTATGATGATCTTGGCTGTGAGTCTGTTAAACGATTAAAATTTGAAAGTTTTCCGCTTACTGTTGCAGTTGACTGCAACGGCGGAAATGTTTTTGAAAGAAAAAGTTAATATTAAATATTTAGAGGAATTAAATTTTGTCTATTTTGGCTTTTTGTATATGTTTTATATAAAAAAAGAGGCATTTAATTCCTCTTTTTACTTATATTTCACTATTGATTTTTTATCTTAATAGTGTTATTATAATCACGGTTAGCAACTGCTAACCTAATTGTATGAATAATGTTCAGAGGAGGACTATTTATAATGACTGATTTTAAACAGTGGCATGGCTTTGAAGGCCGTATCTGGAAAGAAGAAATCAATGTTCGTGATTTCATCCAGAAAAACTATCAGCCGTATGACGGCGATGAATCTTTCCTTGCAGATCCCACTCCTGCAACGGATAAGCTCTGGGGTGTTCTTCAGGGCCTTCAAAAGGAAGAGCGAGCAAATAACGGCGTGCTCGATATGGAAACAGAGGTTGTTTCTTCACTCACTTCTTACGGACCCGGCTACATCAGCGAAGCTGATAAAGATCTTGAGCAAATAGTAGGCTTGCAAACAGATAAGCCTCTTAAGCGTGCATTCATGCCTTTCGGCGGAATTAAAATGGCAGAGCAGGCTTGCACAACATATGGTTATACTCCAAATCCGGAGCTTCACAAAATTTTCACAGAGTATGCAAGAACTCATAACCAGGCTGTTTTTGATGCTTATACTCCGGAAATGATGAAGGCTCGCCACAATAAAATTATAACAGGCCTTCCCGATACTTACGGCAGAGGCAGAATCGTAGGCGACTATCGCCGTGTGGCTCTTTACGGTGTTGATTTTCTGATTGAAGAAAAGCTCAAGGATTTTGCAAATTGCGGCGACGGAACAATGTCAGATGATGTAATTCGCCTTCGTGAGGAAATTAAGCTTCAGGTAAATGCTCTTAAAGATATGAAAAAGATGGCAGAAATCTACGGCTTTGATATTTCACAGCCTGCTGGCACTGCTAAGGAAGCTGCTCAGTGGCTCTATTTCGGCTATCTTGCTGCTATTAAAACTCAAAACGGTGCAGCAATGAGCGTTGGCAGAATTTCAACCTTCCTTGATATTTATTTCCAGCGTGATATTGAAGCCGGTGTTCTCAATGAAAGCGAAGCTCAGGAAATCATTGATCACATGGTTATGAAATTCCGTATGGTTAAGTTTGCCCGTATTCCTTCTTATAATCAGCTCTTCAGCGGTGACCCGGTTTGGGCTACTCTTGAGGTTGCAGGTATCGGTATGGACGGCCGCTCAATGGTTACCAAAACAGATTATCGTTTTCTTCATACTCTTGAAAATATGGGTCCCTCACCTGAGCCTAACCTTACTGTTCTTTATTCAAGTGATCTTCCCGAGAACTTCAAAAAATATGCTGCTGCTATTTCTATTCGCACAAGCTCTATTCAGTACGAAAATGATGACGTTATGAAGCCGGTTTGGGGCGATGATTATTCAATCTGCTGCTGCGTATCGGCAACTCAAACCGGTAAGGAAATGCAATTCTTCGGTGCTCGTGCAAACCTTGCAAAATGCCTTCTTTATGCAATCAACGGCGGTGTTGATGAAAAAACAAAGGATCAGGTTGGCCCCAACTTTGCTCCCATCAATGATGAATATCTTGATTATGACACTGTTATTAAAAAGTATCTTGTTATGATGGATTGGCTTGCCGGTCTTTATGTTAATGTTCTTAATCTTATTCAGTATATGCATGATAAGTATTATTACGAAGCTGCTGAAATGGCTCTTATTGACACAGATGTTCGCCGCACCTTTGCAACTGGTATTGCCGGCTTCTCTCATGTTGTAGATTCGCTCAGCGCTATTAAATATGCTAAGGTTAAAACAATTCGTGATGAAGACGGCCTTGTTGTTGATTATCAAATAGACGGTGATTTCCCGAAATACGGTAATGATGACGACAGAGCAGACGATATTGCTGTTTGGCTTCTTAAAACATTCCTTGAAATGATTAAGCGCCGCCACACTTATCGTAATTCAGAGCCCACAACTTCAATCCTTACCATCACATCAAATGTTGTTTACGGTAAGGCAACAGGTTGCTTGCCGGACGGTCGCCCTGCAGGCGCTCCGCTTTCTCCCGGTGCAAACCCAAGCTACGGTGCAGAGCAAAACGGCCTTCTTGCTTCTCTTAACTCTGTTGCAAAGCTTCCTTATCATTGGGCACTTGACGGTATTTCTAACACTCAAACTATCAATCCCGATGCTCTCGGCCATAATGAGGGTGAGCAAACAAATAACCTTGTTCAGGTTATGGATGGCTATTTTGATCAGGGCGCTCATCATCTTAATGTTAACGTGTTCGGTAAGGAAAAGCTTGTTGATGCCATGGAACATCCGGAAAAAGAAGAATATGCAAACTTCACTATCCGTGTTTCCGGTTATGCAGTTAAATTTATTGATTTAACTCGCGAGCAGCAGCTTGATGTTATTTCCCGTACCTGCCATGACAGAATTTAACAATAATTCAAGCAGCACAATCGGTCATGTTCATTCATTGGAGTCTTTCGGCTCCGTGGATGGGCCGGGTGTGCGCTTTGTGGTTTTTCTTCAAGGCTGTGCAATGCGCTGCCGTTATTGCCATAATCCCGAAACTTGGGCTTTCGGTGGCGAGGAATGGAATGCTGAGGCTTTGTTCAACCGCGCTTGGAAATATCATAATTATTGGGGCAAAAACTTAAACTCCGGCGGTATAACCGTCAGCGGCGGTGAGCCTTTGCTTCAAATAGATTTTTTAACGGAGTTCTTTTCAATTGCAAAGCGAAAGGGTGTTCATACCACTGTAGACACGGCAGGGCAACCCTTTTCTGCGGAAGAACCTTTTATTTCCAAATTCAATAAGCTTCTTGAGGTTACCGATCTTTTTATGCTCGATATTAAGGAAATTGATGATGAAAAGCATAAAATGTTAACGGGTAAGTCAAACAAAAGCATTCTTGAAATGGCTCAATATCTTTCGGATGCCGGTAAAGATATGTGGATTCGCCACGTGCTTGTGCCTGGCTTAACAGATGATGAGCAAGGCCTTAAAGAAACAGGAAATTTTATTGCATCGCTTAAAACGGTAAAAAGGGTTGAGGTGTTGCCTTATCACACCCTTGGGCTGTTTAAGTGGGAAAAGCTCGGTATTGATTATTCGCTTAAAGACGCACGCATTCCTACTTCAGATGAGGTTAAGAATGCAGAGCGGCTTTTGCGTGTTGATGAATACAATGCATAGCTCTTTGTATTGACAAAATACTTGCTTTGTGGTAGTATAGATTTAGTTAGCGTATGCTAACTAAATCTTTTTTGTTTTCGGAGTAATTATGAAACTTCATGCGTCAGGCGAGGATTATCTTGAATCAATTTTAATATTAAAAAACAGAAAAGGCTTTGTTAGGTCAATTGATGTTGCCGTTTTTATGAATTATTCAAAGCCAAGCGTAAGCCACGCTGTTTCCCTTTTGCGAGACGGCGGTTTTATAATGGTTGATGATAACGGTTATCTTGATTTAACATCGGCCGGTAAAGGCGTTGCCGAAAAAATATATGAGCGCCATATTTTCTTTAAAGATATCTTAATGAATGCAGGTGTTGAAGAGCAAACGGCTGAGCAAGAGGCTTGCCGTATTGAGCACGACATCAGCGATGATACTTTTTTCAAAATTAAAGAGCATTACGGCAAATAATTTGCTTTGAGTGGTTTAAAAGCTCGGTTTAATTCTATGTTGCTTTGAAAAGAGGTTATAAAATGATTATCAGAAGAGCTGAGGCAGGGGATTTAGCGCAAATATCGGCTCTGCTTTATCAGGTACACGGCGTGCACGCAAATGCAAGGCCCGATATTTTTGTGCCGGGTAGAAAGAAATATTCCAATGCCGAACTTGCAGATATTATTTCTAATGATAACAAGCCTGTTTTTGTTGCCGATGAAAACGGTAAAATATTAGGCTATGCTTTTTGCGTTTTTAAAACACCGAGTATACCATCTATGCAGCCTGTTAAAACGCTGTATATTGATGATTTATGTGTTGATGAAAATTGCCGAGGCGGCGGTATAGGTAAAAAGCTTTTTGAATTTGTTAAGGATTTCGCAAAGCAATCCGGTTGCTATAATTTAACTCTTAATGTTTGGGAATGCAATCCCGGCGCAAAAGCATTTTATGAAAGCTGTGGGCTTTCGGTAATGAAAACCGAAATGGAGCATATATTTTAAAAATAACATAAAACAGGGCTTCTTTGTTAAGCCCTGTTTTTTTATTCAATGTTTTTTCTTATATCTGAAAGCACCTTTTTTTCAATTCTTGAAACATAGCTTCTGCTGATATTAAGCCTTGCGGCAACCTCTCTTTGCGTAAGTGGCTTTTTGTTGTCAAGCCCGTAACGAAGAATTATTATTTCTCTTTCCCGTTCATCTTCAAGGTTTTCAAGATATTCGGCGGCTTTTTCCCATCTTATTTTTTTCTCCAAATCTTCTGCCATATCCCTGTTGTCACTAATTGTGTCTTGCAGAGTCAGCGGATTGCCGTCTCTGTCGCTTTCAAGAGAGTCTCCAAGATGAACATCAGTTGCGTTTTTCCTTATATTTCGAAAATGCATCAGTATTTCGTTTTCAATGCACCTGCTTGCATATGTTGCAAGTCTGATGCCTTTATCAGGCTTAAAGCTGTCAATTGCTTTTATAAGTCCTATCGTGCCTATGGAAATTAAATCCTCCGTGTCGTTTGTTTTGGAATAGTATTTTTTTACTATGTGGCTTACAAGTCTTAAATTTCTTTCAATTAAGAGTGCCCTGGCGTTATTGTCTCCCTCGGCAAGCTTTCGCAGGGCTTCTTCCTCTTCCTTTTTCTTCAGAGGCTTCGGAAAGCAAGAACTGTTGCTTATGTGTAAAATGAAATATAAAACATTTGCTCCGAAAAAAGATATTATTGCGGAAAGCATAGCATATCACCGCTTAATCTATATGCTAATGCAGGCTTGTTTAATGCTGTTTTACTGTTCTTTTCAAAAAATAAGAAGCCGATCGGCGAAAACCCGTTCGGCTTCTTTTATATGAAAAATCTAAGTTCTTTTTGAAGCTCTTTTGAGCTTTTATATCTTTTTGATATTTGCGTGCTTGTTGCTTTTGTGATAATGTGCCTTATTGCGCCGCCGGGCTGGTCAATTGCAGGGTGAGTTCCTGTAATCATAATGTTAAGCAGCACGCCCAGTGCATAAATGTCTGTTGGTTTGCCGGATTGAGTAATACCGTATTGCTCAGGTGCGGCATAACCGATTGTGCCGAGAGTGGCTGTATCTTTGCTGTCATTTTCCGAAACACATCTTGCTATGCTTAAATCAATTAAAACAGCCTTATCATCGCTGTTAATTATTATGTTTTCCGGTTTTATGTCTCTGTGTATTATGCCCAGTGAGTGAAGCTCCGTGAGCGCATTGCAAATATCATAAGCATATCTGCATGCCTGTTTAGTTTTTATGGTGCCGTTGTCTGTTATTGCGGCAAGGTTTTTGCCCTCAATATATTCCTCCAAAACAATCAGCCAATCATTATCTGAGCATACCTCGTAAATTTGCGGCAGGCTGCAAAGGCGTTTGTTTTTAAGAATTCTGTAAACATCATCATTTCTGTTTCTTGAATATCTTTGAATTATTCGCTTTTCGCTTTTTTGGTGTCTGTATAAATAAACCTTGCTTGTTTCGCCGTTTTTGATTATTGCTTCTCGTTCAAATGTATTGCTTATAGAGGTTTCTATATATGATTTAAGTTCGTTTGTTTTTTTCGTCATTTAAGTTGCTCCTCACCTGCATCTGCAAGCAGTTCGGACAGCTGATAAATGGAAAGTCCGTTAGAAATGGCAAAAAGAATAATTGCATCGCGCCTAATTCTGGGATACAGCGCCGATCTGCCCGAAATGCGAAGCGCTTCCTGGCATTCGTCCACGCTTAGGTGCATTGTGAGTATCAGGCGAATTATTTTATCTCTTCCCGGAATTTTTCTGCCGTTAATAACATCATAAAAATAGCAATAGCTAAAGTCGGATTTGTTTATAATGTTTGATTTTGAATAACCGCTTTTCTCTATAGCCGCTTCCCAAAAATCCTTAATTTTGTCATAAACAAATGACTCGCCGTTTCCTTTTAAATATTCGTCTATTTTGCAGTTTTCGTTTTGAAGCTCCTCTAAAAGGTCCTCGGTTGATTTTCTCATATTTTTGCCTTTCGTGTTTCGCTTTCAACAGGGCAGTCAATAAACAAAAACCTTGCCTGTGAAGGTGCTTTTGATGTAACTTTTATAACTGCTGCCGTTTTCAATATAAACAGTTTGCAGATTCGGAAAAATATCGCCTCTGCAAATGTGTTTTAAAGTGTATTCACTTATCTCTGCGCTTGCGGGAATTTTTATTGTTTTTAAATATTTGTTTGTTAAAATATTTGGATTGAAAATTGAATTTTCGGGCAAATCAAATTCCGCCGCTTTGTGATTGTTTGGGTAATTATAAACTTCCCATTTGCCGCTTGAATTCAGTTTATACAGCACACCGTCAATGTCTTTAAATTGAGAATTGCTTTTTGCGTAAACCGATTCAAGATAAGGTGTGTCGTATTGCTGAAAAAATGTTGTCATTTCGCTGCTCAAATAAATGTTTTTAAGATTCTTTGCATATTTAAATAAATTCGGCGTACCGGGAACCTGAACATATTCAGGGTAAGTAAATGTGTCCGATTTATATCCCTCGCAGTAGTAATAAATCTGCCAATAATTTGAGTTGTAGTAAATGAGAGCGCCGTCGATGAATTTGTATTGATAATTTGTTATTTCAATATCACAAAGCGAATAGCACTCGGCCGCAAAGCAATCCAAAATGCCTAAATCGGCATTTTTTGGGAAAACTATTTTTTTAAGATTGCCGCATTTATAAAATGAGTGATACCGAACTATAAGATTGTGATAAGTTGTGAAATCCTGAAAAACGGCATATTGCATTGTGTTGTTTTCAAGAAAAGTGTTTTCGTCTATCATACGGACTGTTTTTCCGTTTATCACTTCCGGAATAACAACCGTTTTTGCCGAACCGGTGTATTTTGTTATCGTCAGCTTGCCGTTGTTTTCGGTGTATTCCCATTTGTCGTATTCCACTTTGCCGTTTGGAACTGTTTCACTGTTGCTGTTGCCATTACCGTTAGCGGGGGCTTTGTTCGGCGTTTTATTTTCCGTTATATTGTCAGAAGTATTTCTTTCGTCATCATTCGAATTGTCTGTCTGCAAAAATTCACTCGTTTGCTGTGTTATATTATTTATTTCATCATCAACATTCAAATTGTTCGCAGCGGTTGTTTCGTCTTCGGTTTGTGTTGTGCTGTCACTTATTCCGAGTGCATCCTTAACAACTGCTTCAATGCGTGAAAATACGGAACCGGAGCCTTTAGCTGCCGAATTGCTTGAAGAATCATCAAGGGCGGGTGATGAGCCCGTAGAGCCAAGTTGCGGTAATATCATGCTGGGAAGTACAACAAATGCGCATATTGCTGCTGTTAAAATATTTGAAAATTTGCGATTGTTTATGATTGACGGATGCCTGACTGATTTGTTTTTTTCGCCGCTTTGGCGCAAAAACAATTCGCTGCATTCCGGTTCTTTACAAACATTAAAACAGCTAAGGCAAATATGGGCCTCCTCAGGCATTTCGGCATTGCAAAAAGCGCATCTTTTCGTCAATTTTATTATCTCCCAAATATAATAAATTTCATCACATTAACTACTTTATTCTAAGATAATTAACATAAAAAGTCAATTATTTAGTGTTAAAAAAATTTTATGTTGAGTATATGCAGATAGAGTACACCTCATACGATATATAAATAATATTGCGTTATGGAGCCGGTTTAATTTGGCGAAAAATTATACTATAAATCACTTATTTTTACCGGGAAGTTAAGGTAAAGGCGTATGTATTTGTGTTGACTTGAATATTTGTTCCGTTAAAACAAAAAAGCCAAAATGCGCATTGCATCCCGGCTTTTTATCTTTATTCGGCTTTTATAAATATGTTTTTCAGCACCGTCTTGGTGCAATAATTATATCCTTCTGTTTTGTGAGTATATGTTCCGCTGTATTTTGCGGCAATTTCTTTGATTATTTTTGTGCCGTATCCATGTTCGTCGGCTTTGCTTTGAAGTCTGTTTTCGTGCCCGCGCGGTTTGCCGTTTCTGCTTTCAAAAACAATTTCGTCTTTATTTATTTCAACTCTAATAAAGCTTGTTTTATTGTTGTTTAGTTTTGATGCGGCGGTAACGGAATTATCAGCAATGTTAAAAAGAATTCGGCAAATATCATAATCATCTGCTTGTATCGGAAAACTTTCGTCTATCTCAACATCAAGCTTAACTCCAATCTTTTTTGCTTCCTGCTTTTTAAGATAAAGCGTTGTGTTTATCGCATCGTTTGAACAAACGGAAAATTCGGAAATTTGGCTTATGTCATCACTTGTTTTGTTTAGAATATGCAATGCCTTTTCCGGCTTGCCCATTTCAATAAATCCCGCTGCAGTTGCGGTTATGTTAGCAAAATCATGCTTAATTCTTCTGTATCTTTGCTTTTCCTCATTAAGCATAAGCATTTGGTTATAATCCATTTTGTTGCGCAGAATTTCGCGCTCACCGATGATGTTTTGGCGGTGGATTTTCTCAAAATATTCAATAACAAAGGGAAAGGAACAGTCAAACAGCATAACAAGAAGCAAAATAATATACACAACAATGTTGGCTATTCTGTCTTTTGCGTCTGATCCGCTGTATGCTCCCGGTGCGGTAAACATGGCAATAGACACAACCACTATATGTGAAAAAGGCAAGAAGGTTATAAAAGCAAATACTTTTTTACTTCTGTCCTTAGCTTTTTTTGAATCTGCCGCTTTAAGTATGCCGGCAAATAAAAAGCTGCTTGCAATGAAAATGATACACGAAATCATATATGTAGACATATAGTCTGTGTAATCGTGCGTAATTATTTTTTCAAAAGTTGTGTTATAAACAATGGAGTAAAGAGCGGCTATTCCAAACATACATCCAAGGTTCGAAACAAGCCAGAAAAGCATTGAAATTACTTTTTTATAAACGCTTCCCGTCATCATAAACAGTGCTATGAAAAACAGTAAAATGCAATAAACAACATAGCCCAATTTGCTCACCGTTGTGTCGGCATTATAAAAAAGAAGCGAAGTAACTATTCTTGCCGCAAAAACAGCACCGAAGGTTGCAAGAGGGCTGAATTTGTCTTTCAGCAAGCTTCTTGAAATGTTGTAAAATGCAAACGCCGTTGCAAAAAGCTGCATAATTCTCCATGGAAACATGGTGGAAAGATCAATTATCGGCCCCAAAAAAACACCTCTTTCTTTGCTATTTTGTCAGCAGGTATAATTGATATTGCTTAATAATTTTGCCGTATTTTTTCGGCGGCACGGGTATTTTCTCACCGCTTTTAAGAATAAGCTTATGCGGCTCGTATGTTTCAATTTGATTAAGATTAACTATGTAGCTTTGATGGCATCTCAAAAAATACAGCGGCAGCTCTGCTTGGTATTTACTGAGGCTTGTGTGAATCGTTATTTCTTTCCCGCCTGTAATGTGCATTTTTATGTTGTTTCCCTGCGTCGTTTCAAGGTAAAGAATATCACGGTAGCTTATTATGTGATTTTTGCTGCCTGATTTTATTATTACGCTTTCCGGGTTTCTTTGCGAACTGTTTTGAAGGGCTCGCTTTAATGCTTTTTCGATTTTTTCATCCGTCATTTTTGATTTAATCAAAAAATAGCAACAATTACTGTCTGAAATATTATAAGCACTTGCAGGAAACGAAGTCATGAAAATGATTTGAGTGTATGATGAGCGAATGTTGTTTATTGACCAATTCATTGAATTTTCGTTATTAACCATTATGTCAAGAAAAAGCACATCAACCTTTGTGTCCGCAAGCACCTCGGCAAGCTGATTTAAATCTGAAACAATTTGTATATTGTAGTCCGTTTCAAAAAAACCTGCAAGGCAATTTCTAACCTTATATTCCACGATTTCACGAAAATCGGTGTCGTCATCGCATATAACTATGTTAAGCATATAATATCACTGCTTTCGTCGAATAATGTAGTTTGATTATAACTTACTTTAAAAGTTTTGTGTAGAACTATATATAAATAAATTGTAAATATTTTTGCCTGATTTGCAATCATAACGGAATTTGATTACAAATCAATTATTCTGTAATGGCGTTTCTGTAAAATTCAATTGCTCCGTCAATCATTTCGCTTCCTGCTTCGTCAAAAGGAAATAAAACACTGTAAACGTGAGCAAGACTTTTGCCGTTGTATTTCGGATAATCCTTCAGTGTTGTTTCCACACCTTTGCTTTCAAGCAAGGCCGCCAGCTTTTGCGTTTGCTTTCTTGCAAGGCTGTCACCGCTGCTTGTTATAAGATATGTTGGCGGCAATGCATTTGCATAACCGATTATTTCATCAAAGTTCATATAATTGTATGTGCTTTTATGTTTATAATCGCTTCCCCAAAGAAGCTTTGTGTATATGCTGATTGCACCGTCTTTCATATACGCAACGGGAGAGGTGAGCAGCAATGCATCTATATCCATATCAACTGCAACTGTTTCAAAAACATCTCTTAATTCCGCACTTTGAATCAGCACCGAAGAATATGCCGCAAGCATTCCGCCTGCCGAATCCCCGGTAAGCATAATGCTGTTTTCATCGCAGGGGTAATTTTTCATTTCCTCGGAAATACTTTTTAAAGCAGCCATAACATCCTGCAGCTGCTCCGGCACAATAACATCCGGCACAAGGCGGTAGCTTATGCTGAAAACAACAAAACCTCTGTCTGCAAGAGCACGGCAGTAATATTCGTTTAAATCCTTTGTGGCATACATCCAACCACCGCCGTGTATGTCTATAATTACAGGCAGTTTTGCGTCGGAAGCTGTGTTTTTCGGGTAAAACACATCATATTTGTGATAAAGATTTCCGTCATCTATGTAGGGAATATCTTTTCTCATTTCAACTTCGGGCGGCGTTTGCGTGCTGTGCTTTTTTTCATCACCCTTTGCACAAAAATACCAGATCATTTCCATAAGCTTCATAACCGGATTTTTGTCCAAATTGCCTACGGAATCGCTTTTGTATTCAATTGAATCCGATTTGAGCATTCCGCCTATATAAGTGATATTTTCAGCGGTGTCAGCTTGCTTCTTTGTTACAATTCCTATAAATGCCGTTGCGGCAATTGCAATGGCAAGAATAATGCAAATAACGGCCTTTAATGCTTTTGCGGCCTTGCTTTTATTATGCTTTTTTGCCTCCGTTGATAATTGCGTCATGGCTTAAATCTCCTTTTATTTGTAATGTTTCAGATTAAGTGAAGCTGTGTTCAACTGTTATAACAAGAAAAGCACGTTTGTCTTTTTTTAATATTTCTGCCTGCAAATCGCTTATTATTTCTTTGTTGCTTTTCGGATAATTGTGGGGAATAACAAGGTCAAATATAAAGTTTGCTCTCTCTTTTCCGTCAACAACTCTGAAATCATGAAAGTCAAATCTTTCGTCATATGCCTTGATAACCTCTCTCATCATTTCTCGGTCATGGTTTATTTGTTCGTCATTAACAACAATCGGGTCCATGTGAATGCACATGTTTATGTTTAATCGCTTGCTTATGATTTTTTCCGTTAAATCAATAATCTCATGCACTTCGATAATATCAGCGTCACTCGGCACTTCCGCATGTGCCGATGCGATGATCCTTCCCGGGCCGTAATCATGCACAATTAAGTCGTGCACGCCGAATATAAATTTCTGCTCAAGCATGATACTTTCTATTTCTTTTACCAGCTCCGGATCGGGGGCTTTGCCCAACAAGCGGCTCATAATGTCTTTTACTATGTCTATTCCGGAAACAAAAATAACTATTGCAACTATTATGCCGATAATTCCGTCTGCATAAATAAATTTAGTGAAATGAGAAATTAAAAGAGCGGCAATCGTTGCGGCTGTGGCAATGCAGTCGTTAAGCGCATCCTGTTTAACTGCTTTTGCATTAACATTGTCTGTTTTTTTATAGATTTTATCATTAAAGTATGCCATCCAAAGTTTAACTCCGATGGCTGCAATAAGTATTATCAGTGATATTATGCTGAATTTAACATTTTGTGGGTTTATTATTTTTTCAATGCTGTTTTTGCCAAGCTCAAAACTCATAAGGAATATCAAAAAAGAAATAATGAGAGCACTTATGTACTCAATTCTGCCATGGCCGAACGGGTGTTCGTCGTCCATCGGTTTGTTTGACAGCTTAGTGCCAACTATTGTTACTATGTTTGAGCTTGCATCCGAAAGGTTGTTTACGGCATCTGCGGTAACGGAAACAGAATTTGTTGCCACGCCTACGGCAAATTTAAATGCACAAAGAAGCAGATTGCAAAAAATGCCGACTATTCCGGAAAGAACGCCGTATCCCTCTCGTTTTTTTGTTTCGCTCAAATTTTTATTTCTGAAATAGAGTTTTATAATCAAATCGCTCATTGCTTTTTCACCGTTCCTTCAGAGTAATTTATAAATAATATATTTAAAAGCGTTGTATTTTATAATATCATCTTTTTTTGCCTAATACAATAAAAATTTGGTTTGTGCTTTTCTATTTAAGAGCCGATGTTTTAACGCTGTACAGAAGCGAAGGTTTGTGCTATAATCTCTGCGGAGGTTGAATATGAAAACTTTTATGATTATAAACGGCTCTCCAAGGAAAGACGGCGTTTCCGCAGAGCTTGTGAAGCAGGTTAAGCCGCATTTCTTGGATTGTGAAATAAAGGAATATAATGTTTTTGATTTGTCTCCGGCACCTTGCACCGATTGCAAGTATTGTGAATATCATGAGGGCTGCGCAAATCATGATCTTGATATATTTTTTGAAGATTTTGAAGCTGCGGATTATGTTGTGTTTTTCACACCGGTTTATAATAATTTTTTTCCCGCTCCGTTAAAGGCGGTTATAGACCGCTTTCAGCGCTATTTTAATGCTCGGTATAAGCGAGGCGCAAAGCCGCCGATTGAAAAGCCTAAAAGAGTCGGAGTGATTATTTCATCCGGTTCAAATGCAAGAATAGCCGCTGATTTTATGACAAACACTTTGCGCCAATCTTTCGCCGTGCTCAACGGAGAAGTGTGCGCAAGATATTATATTCCGAATACCGATCTCGGTATGTACACATTCAATTTAACTGAATTGATGCAGTTTATTCATCAACTCAAGGGCTGATAAAAAAATGCAGATCAAGCTTTGGCATTGTGCCTTGCTCGGTCTGCATTTTTTGCGGTATTTGTAAAAATGTTTATGCGGACACATCGCAACGCAATTTACATTGTATTGTGCTTTGACTGCTTGGAATGTTTCTTATAGTAAAACACACAGATTTGTTGCTTACTTGTTTAATTTCTTTGCAATCAGTTCAGCCTTTTTATCGTCAAATATGTTTGTTAATCCTTCCCATGTCAGTTGGCGCCTTTCAAACCAAAGGTTTTGGAAAAATCCTTTAATCTTGTTCGGATTTGCCGTGCAAAGCTTTGTATATCCTATTCCGTTTTTATCAAGATAAGAATAATAATAGTTTATTTTGTTTAGGAATTCTTCATAAGAGCTGTTTCCGCTCCAAACCGTTTCGCTCATTGCGCCAAGCCGTGGATATGTCATTTTGTCCGCTTTTCTCATGTCAGGCACATATTCCGTCCATAATGTTGCCTCTGCTCCTAAGCAGTTGCCGCTGAATAACTTATGATTTGCGGTGTCTTTTAAGCTTATATAGCCATATGGCAGGTCAATATAATAAGCACTTGTGCTTGTGTCTATAAACGCTCTGTTTCCCGTGTCTGTATCTTTGCATTTCGTGAATCCCAAGTCTTCGGAAAGCAGTTTGTCGTCTTTTAAATCCCAGCTCCACATAAATGCCTGCTTGCCCTTGCTTTTGCAGTAGTCATTTATTCTGTTCATAAAATAACATTGCAGTTCTTCCTCGTCTTTTAAACCAAGCTCCTTAATTTTTGCACGGCAATGCGGGCAAATATGCCATCTGTGCTTCGGAACTTCGTCGCCTCCGATGTGAAAGTATTTATCCGGAAACATTTCACAAAGCTCGTCTATAACATCCTCAACAAATTTATATGTGCTTTCCTTTCCGGCACACATAACATCGTGTTTAACTCCCCAATGATCAGCAACGGGCAAATTTCTCTCAAGGCAACCAAGATAATTATAGCATGCCATTGCACTTCTGCTGTGGCCGGGAATGTCAAATTCGGGCATAACGGCAATTCCGAAATTGTGGGCATAATCAACAATGCTTTTTATATCGCTTTTTGTGTAATATCCGCCGTGAGGTTTGTGATTGAAATTTGTTTTTTTTCTTATTGAGCCAACTTCGGTCAGTAACGGGTATTTTTTTATTTCAACTCTCCAACCCTGATCCTCGGTCAAATGCAAATGCAAAAGGTTCAGCTTATGCAGAGCCATTTTTCTGATAAATAGTTTAACATCTTCAACGGGGTAAAAATATCTTCCCACATCAAGCATAAATCCCCTGATTTTACAGCTTGGTTTGTCCTTAACAATTATATGCGGCACATTTTTTCCAAATTCAAATAAAATTTGCTTAAGGGTTTGAAGCGCAAATACTTTGCCTGCGGTTCCGCTTGAATATATGCGGATTTTTTCGCCTGTTTCAAGCCGATATTCTTCGTCTTGAAGCGCCGAATCATCAATGAATTCGGTTTCCGTTGAGTTTCCTTGCTTTATATCTGTCTTGCTTAAAAAATTATAAAAATCATCAAGCACATCGTTGCTTATTTTATCACTTTGTAAATGAATGGATTTGATTTCAAAAATTTTATTTTTGTCTGTTTTTTCAAATAAAGGTGTGGGTATTATATTAAGCATTGCTATGTGCCTTTCAAGGTGTTTCAAACAATTATACACTAAATTACTTTTGTTGGCAACCGGCTTGCTCAGGCATTTTGAACGGCAGGGTATAGGAATTTCTTCAGTTGAATTGCGACAGGTTTAAACATAACCGCCTTGCGTGCCGGATTTATTATTTGTTAAAACATTATTTATGATTATTTATTGATAAAATCAAGCCGTTATGCTATAATTGCGTTATTATTATGGAGAAGTGTGGGTAAATGGTAATTTTAGGTATAGATCCCGGCTATGCTATAGTCGGCTGGGGCGTTTTGGAATATAAAGCCAATAAATTCAGGGTTATCGATTACGGTGCAATAACCACAGAAGCAAAAACACCTTTTCCGCTTCGGCTGATGGATATTTATAACGGAATGAATAAAATAATTTCTGATTATAAACCTCAGGTTATGAGCATGGAAAAGCTTTTCTATAATAACAATGCAAAAACAGTTATTGATGTTGCGCAGGCAAGGGGAGTTATAACTCTTGCGGCTCAGCAAAACGGAGTTCAAATTTCAGAATATACTCCTTTGCAGGTTAAGCAGTCTGTCACGGGATACGGCAGAGCCGTTAAAAAACAGGTGCAGGAAATGACAAGAATTATTCTTAATCTTGAAAAAATCCCCAAGCCGGATGATACGGCGGATGCCCTGGCAATGGCAATTTGCCATGCGCACTGCAGCGGCAGCCTTCTCGGAGGAATGAACAACTATAATATTATTGCGCGATAGCTTTTTTGCTGCATGAAAGGGTGTAACCGAATTATGATATATAACTTAACCGGAAAAATATCTTGTATTTCCGATCAATTTGTTGTTGTTGAATGCGGCGGCGTAGGCTTCAAATGCTTCACTTCTTTGAATACTGCCAAAACAATAGGCTCAATCGGATCTTCAGTAAATCTTTTTACATATCTTTCCGTTAAGGAGGATGCTCTTGATCTTTACGGCTTTGCAACCGAGGATGAATTGAATTGCTTTAAGCTTTTGATTTCAGTTTCCGGAGTTGGTCCGAAGGCGGCTGTGTCAGTGCTTTCGGAGCTTTCACCGTCTAAACTGGCTATCGCTGTTGCTGCAGGGGATGTTAAGTCAATTACCAAGGCAAACGGCGTGGGTAAAAAAATTGCAGAAAGAATTGTGCTTGAACTAAAGGATAAGCTTGTAAACTCCGTTGGCGGCGAAATTTCGGCAGATATAGGCTCTGCTGCTTCAATTGTTGAAGAATCCTCATCTGCAGAAGCAGTTGAGGCACTTGTTGCGCTCGGCTTCAGCCAAAGCGATGCGGCAGTTGCAGTAGGCTCAATGGATAAATCTCTTTCTGTTGATGAAATGATAAGGCTTGGATTAAAACAGCTTGCGGGAAATTTATAATTGGTGAATAATGATGGATGAAATGGATTTTGAAAACAGAATAGTATCCACCGAATTTAATCAGGCAGACGGCGATATGGAAAACAGCCTTCGCCCAAAGCAGATGAGTGATTATATAGGGCAGGATAAGGTTAAAGAAAATCTTTCGGTTTATATTCAAGCCGCAAAAGGCAGAGGAGAAGCTCTTGATCACGTGCTTCTTTACGGCCCGCCGGGGCTTGGCAAAACAACTCTTGCAGGAATTATTGCCAATGAAATGGGCGTAAATATAAGAATAACAAGCGGCCCGGCAATTGAAAAGCAAGGCGATCTTGCAGCTTTGCTTACTAATTTGCAAGAGGGCGATGTGCTTTTTATAGATGAAATTCATCGCCTTAACAGAAGTGTTGAAGAGGTGCTTTATCCGGCAATGGAGGACAGGGCACTTGATATTATTATCGGCAAAGGACCGTCTGCAAGGTCAATCAGGCTTGATTTGCCTAATTTTACGCTTGTGGGCGCAACAACACGTGCAGGTCAGCTTTCTGCACCGCTCAGAGACAGATTTGGCGTTATTATGCGATTGGAACTTTATACTCCGCAGGAGCTTTCGGTTATTGTTAAGCGCAGTGCATCAATTCTCGGAATAGATATTGATGATGAGGGTGCAGCGCAAATAGCGGCTCGCTCAAGGGGAACTCCCCGTATAGCAAACAGGCTGCTCAAGCGAAGCCGCGATTTTGCGGAGGTTAAGTATAACGGTGTTATAACCGAAGAGGCCGCTGCCGATGCTCTGTCAAGAATGGAGGTTGATGATCTCGGCCTTGATGCAATAGACAGAAGATTGCTTACGGCGATGATTAAAAACTATAACGGCGGTCCGGTAGGCCTTGAAACCATTGCAGCGGCAATAGGCGAAGAGGCAGTTACTATTGAGGACGTTTATGAGCCGTATCTTATGCAAATCGGGTTTTTGAGTCGAACACCGAGGGGCAGATGTGCTTCTCCCGCCGCTTATAAGCATCTTGGCTTTGAGCAGGACGGCCAACAATCCTTAATGTGATTTATTCAAATATGCAGGTTGTGTTTTTGCGAGGCAATAACACTTAAGCACACATTTAATTTTATTGAAAGGTTACTGTATTATGGGCAAATTATTCGGAACAGACGGTGTAAGAGGCATCGCAAATAAAGATTTAACAAATGAGCTTGCCATGCAAATAGGTATGGCGGCAGCCGAAATTCTTATAGAGGAATGTGAAGGCACACCTACCGTTATGATCGGAAAAGACACAAGAGCATCGGGCGATATGCTTGAAGCGGCACTTACGGCAGGCTTTTGTTCGGTTGGTGTTAATGTGCTTTCAGTTGGTGTTGTTCCAACTCCCGCAGTTGCTTATCTTGTCGGCAAATACGGCTGTGCGGCAGGCGTTATGATTTCTGCTTCACATAATCCTTGCGAGTATAACGGAATAAAAATTTTTCAGTCAACCGGTTATAAGCTTCCTGATGAAACAGAAGAAAAAATCGAAGCAATAATACTTGATAAAAATTATCAAATAAAAACAAAAATCGGCGGCGAAGTTGGCAAAAGAATTTATTGCAAAACTGCTGTTGAAGATTATATCAACCATGTTGTTTCCGTAACGGATGTAAGGTTTGACGGCTTAAATATCGCAATAGACACGGCAAATGGTTCTGCTTCCGTTTGCGCAAAGGAGATATTTACACGCCTCGGTGCTAAGTGCCATATGCTTTCGGACACTCCGAACGGCGTTAATATCAACGATAAATGCGGCTCAACTCATCCGGAGGAGCTTATGGCTTTTGTTAAGGCAAATAAGCTTGATCTCGGTGTTGCATTTGATGGTGATGCAGACCGTATGCTTGCCGTTGATGAAAACGGTGAGCTGGTAGACGGAGATAAGATTATTGCAATCTGCGCATCTCAAATGAAGCAAGACGGAAAACTTGCAAAGGACACCGCTGTTGTTACCGTTATGAGTAATATGGGCTTTTTTAAATTCTGTGAGGAAAATGAAATCAATTGTGCAAAAACCGCAGTAGGCGACAGATATGTTCTTGAAAGAATGCTTCAAAAGGGCTATAATATCGGCGGCGAGCAGAGCGGTCATGTTATTTTTCTTGATTATGCCACCACGGGAGACGGTGAATTGTCTGCCGTTAAGCTTATTGAAACAGTCGTTAAAAGCGGAGCAACTCTCGGTGCACTTGCAAAAATAATGACGGTTTATCCTCAGGTGCTCATAAATGTTCCCGTAACTCCGGAGGGCAAGCTTAAATATAATAATGACGAATACATCATTTCTGCGGTTCAAGAGGCAGAAATGGAGCTTCACGGCGACGGCCGTGTGCTTGTTCGCGTTTCCGGCACGGAGCCTTTGGTACGTGTTATGCTTGAAGGAAAAAATATCGAGCAAATAACAAAACTCGGAAATCAAATTGCAGATGTGGTAAAGGAAAGACTCAGCTGATGAGATACACAAAAGATTGGGCGGATTATGAGCTGATTGATTGCTCCTGTGGTGAAAAGCTTGAAAGATGGGGTAATCAGGTGCTTGTGCGTCCGGATCCGCAGGTTATATGGAAAAGCGAAAAAAAGAATAAACTTTGGTATTCTTGTGATGCGCGCTATCATCGCTCAAGTTCGGGCGGCGGCGAATGGCAATTTTTTAAAAAAGTGCCTCCGGCGTGGAAAATTAAATATAAGGACTTAACATTTAATATCAAAACAATGGGATTTAAGCACACCGGGCTTTTTCCCGAGCAGGCTGTCAATTGGGATTATGTCAGAGATATTATTCGCACAAGCGGCAGGAAAGATATAAAAGTTCTTAATCTTTTTGCTTACACGGGCGGTGCCACGGTTGCCTGCCTCAAAGAAGGCGCTTCTGTTGTGCATGTTGATGCTTCAAAGGGAATGACTCTCTGGGCAAAAGAAAATGCAAAAGACAGCGGAGTTTCAGATAAACCGGTTCGCTGGATTGTTGATGATTGCATAAAATTTGTTCAGCGTGAAATAAGGCGCGGCAACAAATATGATATTGTTATTCTCGATCCTCCGTCTTACGGCAGAGGTCCAAAGGGCGAAATTTGGCATCTTGAAGATCAGCTTTATGATTTTGTGCAGCTTGTTGAGCAGGTGCTTTCCGATAATGCGCTTGCCGTGTTGCTGAATTCATACACAACCGGGCTTTCGGCATCTGTTATGAAGTATATTCTTGATGATGTTATCGTTAATAAGAAAGGCGGCAGTGTTTTTGCGGATGAAATCGGGCTTCCGGTTTCCTCCGGCGCAGGCGTTTTGCCATGCGGTGCAACTGCTGTTTGGAAAAATCAATAAATGAGTTTAATTGAATTTCAAAATGTCTCTTTTTCTTACGGTACCGATGAGGGCGAGGAAAAAGTTGATGTTATAGAAAATTTAAATTTGAATATAGAAAAAGGCAGCTTCACTGCCGTGCTTGGCCATAACGGCTCCGGAAAATCAACACTTGCTAAGCTTACAAACGGAATTCTGTTTCCACAGCAGGGAAAAGTTATTGTTGACGGTGCCGAAACAAAGCCGGACGACAGTATTTTTGACATTCGTAAAAAAGTGGGTATGGTTTTTCAAAATCCCGATAATCAGATAGTGGCTTCAATCGTAGAAGAGGATGTTGCTTTCGGTGTTGAGAATTTAGGTGTGCCGCCGCAGGAATGCCGCAGGCGTGTTGATGAAGCCATGAAAACAGTAGGTATCTATGAGCAACGCTTAAAAGCACCGCATAAGCTTTCGGGCGGCCAAAAGCAGCGGGTTGCCGTTGCAGGCATAATTGCCATGAAGCCGGAATGTATTGTGCTTGATGAACCCACTGCAATGCTTGATCCCAGCGGCAGGGCAGAGGTGCTTGAAACAATTAAAAAGCTCAATAAGGAAGAAGGCATAACTGTTGTGCTTATAACGCATTATATGGATGAAGCCGTTCAGGCGGATCGTGTTGTTGTTATGGACAGTGGCAGGATTGTTATGGATGACACTCCGAGAAATGTTTTTGCTCAGGTGGAAACCGTTAAGTCTTACGGCCTTGATGTGCCTCAGTCAACGGAGCTTTTGTATCGATTGGGATTGAAACCCGAAAAAACGGTTTTAAACTCGGATGAATGCGTTGAATACTTGTTAACCGCACTTAAAAGCAGCAAATGAAAGCGGCTCAAGCGGAATTGTGCTTTTGTTAGGCACATATTAAATGAATTTTAAAAAAAAGCAAACGGAAAGGCTGAGTGAATATAAATGTCGGTATTGGTTTGCGAAAAATTGAATTACCTTTACAGCATCGGCACTCCGTTTGAAACAGCTGCTATTAAAGATGTTGATTTTTCTGCCGATAAGGGTGAAATGATTGGAATTATCGGCCATACGGGCAGCGGTAAATCAACTCTTATTCAGCATATGAACGGCTTACTTGAGCCGCACAGCGGTTGTTTGATTCTTAACGGAAATGATATTTGGACTAAAGAAAACAGAAAAAAAATAAGAAATGTGCGTTTTACCGTCGGCCTTTGCTTTCAATATCCGGAATATCAAATTTTTGAAGAAGATATATTTAAAGAAATTGCTTTCGGCCCAAAACAGATGGGGCTTTCGGAAGAGGAAACCGCAAAGCGTGTGCGTGAAAGCATGGAATTTGTCGGCTTAAAAAGCGATATGGTTGATAAATCGCCGTTTGATTTATCAGGCGGTCAAAAAAGGCGTGTTGCAATAGCTTCCGTTATTGCAATGATGCCGCAAGTTCTTATTCTTGATGAGCCTTGTGCTGGGCTTGATCCCAAAGGCAGGGATTCGATTCTTGATATGATTAAAAAATATCAAAATTCAACAGGCAGCACGGTAATTATAGTTTCTCATTCAATGGAGGATGTTGCAAGGCTTTGCAGTAAGGTTTATGTTATGAACGGCGGAGAGGTTGCCATGAGCGGCACCGTTGCCGATGTTTATTCAAGAGGAAATGAACTCAAAGCCATGGGGCTTAATGTGCCGCAGGTAACAGATATTTTCATCAAGCTTAAAGAGCATGGCATTGATTGCAAAACAGATATCTATACGATTGATCAGGCACAGGCAGAAATTAAAAGACTTATGAACACGGGGGTGCACTGTGAGTGATATAACCTTGGGGCAATATTTCCCCGGAAATTCTTTTATTCATAAAATGGACGCACGAATGAAAATAATGCTAACCGTTGCCGTGATTGTTGCGCTTTTCGTGTGCAAAAACTTTTATACCCTTGCTATGGTAACAGTATTTTCTGTTGCAATTGTTTTGGCGTCTAAAATTTCGCTTAAAACAATTTTTAAAAGCATTAAGCCGCTTGCGGTTATAATTATCATAACATCGGTGCTTAATCTTTTTTATGGCCAGGGAGAGCCTCTCGTAACTCTTTTCGGCAGGCTGAAAATCACAGAGGCGGGCATTTGCACGGCCATCTTTATGTCTGTCAGAATTATACTGCTTGTTGTTGTCGGCTCGTTGCTGACCTACACAACCACTCCCACTGATTTGACAGATGCAATTGAAAGATTGTTTTCGCCGCTTAAGGTGTTTAAGCTTGATGTGCATTCGGTTGCAATGACTATGACTATTGCACTTCGTTTTATACCTACACTTATTGAAGAAATAGATAAAATCACGGCAGCACAAAAATCAAGAGGAGCAGATCTTGAAAGCGGTAACCTTGCACGCAGGGCTAAGGCACTTGTGCCGATTCTTATTCCTTTGTTTATATCTTCGTTCAGGCGTGCAAACGAATTGGCTTATGCCATGGATTGCCGTTGCTACAGAGGCGGCGTGGGCAGAACAAAAATGAAGCAGGTTAAAATGGAAGGCAGGGATTATGCCTCTCTTGCTGCGGTAGCAGTTTTGTTTGCGCTTGTTATCTATATAAATACACTGACGGCGGCGGTAATATGATAAATTATTTGTTATATATAGGTTATGACGGTTCTGAATATCACGGCTGGCAAATCCAAAAGAATGCCTTAACGGTGCAACAGGTTTTTCAGCAGGCGCTCGAAAAGCTTTTTTGCGAAAAAACAGATATTAAAGGATGCAGCAGAACAGACAGCGGCGTGCATGCCAATATGTATTGCATATCTTTTAAATCTGAAAAGAAATTACCGTGCCATAATGTTGTTGCGGGGCTAAATACATATTTGCCGAAAAATATAGCGGTTTTTGATTGCAAAATAATGCCGCTTGATTTCCATGCAAGATACAGTGTTCATTCAAAAGAATATGTATATAGGGTGCACAACGGCAAAATAAGAAATCCTTTTTTGCAAAATTATGCGTTTCACTATAAATATCCTATAGATGCCGAATATCTTGACAGAGAGGCAAAAGCTTATATAGGCACTCATGATTTTGCGGCATTTTGCTCCGCAAATTCAAAGGTTGAAAGCACCGTAAGAACAGTTTATGATTTCAGGGTTGAGCGTTTTGGTGATGAAGTTCGTTTTATTGTCAGTGCAAACGGCTTTCTCTATAATATGGTGCGAATTATGGTGGGAACTCTTTTGTTTGTGAATGAGGGTAAAATAAAGGCCGGCGAGCTTTCGGATGTTATAGAAAGCCAAAACAGAAGCCGCGCGGGAAAAACCGCTCCTCCGCAGGGGCTTTACCTTAACAAAGTCAATTATTAAATTTTAGTTAATATATATTTCAGTGTGCGTTAATTTTTGAGGGTTATTATGGCATCATCTCAGCGTGAAGCAGAACGAGAAAAAAGAAAAAAAGCAAAAAATCGCAAGCGAATGCGTATCGCATGGGCAATAGTGGGCATTGTTGTTGCCGTTTTGCTTGTTATGCGTGTTGCCGAAACGGATTTTTCTTCTCTTTCAATAAATAAAAATAATTCGGAATCTGTTTCCGAAAAAAATAAATTTCCTTATCAACTTTCTTCCGGCGGCGATTTATCATTCGGAACGATCGGCGGAGGAATTTATGTTCTTGATGATACGGCTTATACGGTGCTGGATGCTTCAAATGCAAATCTTGTGCAAACCTTTAATCACGGCTATGCAAATCCGATAATTGAAACTTCCGGAAGTTATTCGTTGCTTTATGATCAGGGCGGCACTTCTTATCGCCTTGATACGGAGAAAAAGAATGTGTATTCCGATAAAGTCGAAAATCAGCTTCTTTGTGCTTCGGTTTCGCAATCAGGCAGCGTTGTTTTGTGCACAACTTCCGATTCCGCAAAAAGCAATGTAACGGTATATAATAAATCTCTCAAGAAAAAAATGAGCTATGATGTTGCAAACGGTTATGTTATTGCCGCAGCAATAGACGGCAACGGCACTCGAATTGCTTTTGCGGCCGTTAATTCGGAAAATGCTAAGCTTAAAACAATTGTTTACACAATGAATATCAGCGATTCAGAACCGAGAGCACAGTTTGAATATTATTCTTCGCCTGTTGTTGATTTGCATTTTTCATCAAGTGATTTGTTTGTTGTCGGCTCTGATTTTGTAAGCGTTGTTAGCGGGCTTAAATCTGAAATGAAAATTTTTGAGCAAGGCAGCATAAACACTGTTTCGTTTGATTATGACAGTTCAAATAATCTTATTTACGCTTATTCCGAATATTCCGGCTCTGCCGATAATAAAATAGCGGTTGTGAAGCGAAACGGCAAGGTGCACGATATTGTAACCACAGCCTCTGCCGTAAAAGATGTTTCCGGATCTTCATCATATGTCAGCGTTTTAACTTCAGACAGTGTTGTAACTTATAAAATTTCCGATTCATCCGTTAAACAAACATATAAAGCTGATGATTCTTACACCTCAATCAAACAGGTTTCTTCAAAGGTTTTTGCCAAAAGGCAAACTCTTGTTGAATTGCTTGAGGGCAGCACGGAGTGATTGTTTTTTATGCAAATAAATATTCTTGATATAATTCTTGTTTTATCGGTTGCGGCTTGTATTGTTGCAGGGTATTTTAAAGGATTGCTTCGCAGCGTTATTTCCTTTGCCAAATATGCTGTTGGGATCCCGCTCGCTTTCTTTACTGCGGATAAATATTCTGCTCAGGTATATAATTCTTTTTTTCGTGAAATTGCGCTGAATAAAGTAACAAATGGTATTGAAAATTCGGCAAATATAGATTCCCTTGCGGAATCTGTTAAAGAAAGTGTTGCATCGCTTCCTTTCGGGCTTTCCGGAATTGTTGATACTTCGTTTCTTGATAACATAAATAATTCAACGGCAGCTCAGGCAATAACAAAAAATGTGCTTGATCCCGTGTTGCTTGTTGTTGTTAAAGCGGTTGTGTTTCTCATTGTGCTGCTTGCGGTTTCGCTTGTTGTGCTTTTGATTTCAAAAATAGTAAAAAAGCTTGAGGAAAAAGACCATATGCCGCTAAAAAAAACAAATAAGTTTTTGGGTGCTCTTTTGGGCGCTTTCAAGGGCGTTGTTCTTCTTGCGGGGATTTGTGCGGCGCTTGTGTTTGTGCGTGATTTTGTTTTTGCTTCCTCGCAAAATGAATTTGTAAAACTTGTGGATTCAAGCTCTGTTGCAGAGTTTATAAATAAAATAAATCCGTTGATTAAGCTTGTTTAACTGCGGATTGCCCATTGGGCGGAAAGGCATTGATTATGAGTAAATTAAAGGAAAATCTTAAAGATCTTTTCACCGATTGGAATACAATACCAAATTGGATGTGCTTCGTAAGGATTGCGCTTATTCCGGCTTTTGCCGTTCTTTTCATTAAAGGATATTATCTTTGGGCTGTAATTACAATGATTGTTGCGGCTCTTACAGATGTTTTTGACGGCAAAATTGCAAGAAAATACAATATGGTTTCGAATCTCGGAAAAATTCTCGATCCCATTGCAGATAAGCTTTCTCAAATGGCAATCGTTGTTATCCTTATAATAAAGTTTTGGCAAAACGACGGTATTGTTAAATACATATTTTTCCTCTTTATCATAAAAGAGCTTATTATGATAATCGGCGGCGGTATATTGCTTTCAAAGGGTATGCGCCCAACAGCGGCAGAAGTGTGGGGCAAAGCAGCAACGGTTGTTTTCTATGTGTTTATGATAACGATTATAGCTTTGGGATCTCCTGATTCCCCGCTTGTCGGCGTATGGTTCTTTAAGCAGCTTCCGCAAACGCTTACAACCGTTATGGTTATAATTTCGGCAGTGCTTGCGTTTGTTTCTCTTTTCGGCTATGCTCCGGGTTTTATAAAGCAAATGAAAGAGAATAAGGCTGCTTCAAAATCCGATAATAAGAAAAACAGTTAAGGAGTAACTTAATGAAACAACAGATGTGCAGTAAATGCGGAATTCGCCCCGCAGTTCTGTTTATACAAAAAATGGAAGACGGTAAAGTTGTCCCCGAAGGGCTTTGTATTAAATGTGCAAGGGAAATGAATGTCGGCTCCATAAATCAAATGATAGATCAACTTGGTATTTCCGATGAAGAGCTTGAGCAAGCTTCGGAGCAAATGAGCCAGTTTATGGAAAATATGCAGGACTTTGATTTTGGCTCTGTAGGTGAAATGCTTGATCCCGATAATGCAGAAGGTGCTCAAACATTGCCTTTTGCAAGCCTTTTCGGAAATAATTCGTCTGAAAACGAAACTAAGGATGGCAAATCCTCAGGCAGAAAAAAAGGCAAAAAGGGCAGAAAAGAAGATCCCCGTAAATTTCTCAATAATTATTGTAATAACCTTACCGCCAAGGCAAAGCGCGGTGAAATTGACGCCATTATCGGCAGGGAAAAAGAAATTTCCCGTGCCATTCAAATCCTTTGCCGCAGAACCAAAAACAATCCCTGCTTAATAGGCGAGCCGGGTGTCGGCAAAACTGCCGTTGCAGAGGGCCTTGCAATCAGAATAGCAAAGGGTGAGGTGCCGGCAAATCTTGCGGATAAAGAAATATATCTTCTTGATTTAACAGCTCTTGTGGCCGGAACACAGTTCAGAGGCCAGTTTGAAGGCAGAATTAAAGGCCTTGTTGATGAGGTTAAGAGCGAGGGCAATATAATCCTCTTTATTGATGAGGTGCATAATCTTGTCGGCACGGGAGACAGTGAGGGCACAATGAATGCCGCAAATATTTTGAAGCCTGCGCTTTCAAGAGGCGAGATTCAAGTTATTGGTGCAACAACTTTCAATGAATACAGAAAGTTTATAGAAAAGGATGCGGCGCTTGAACGCCGTTTTCAGCCTATTAAAATTGAAGAGCCTTCTGTTGAAGACGCATACAGAATGTTGATCGGCATAAAATCATATTATGAAAATTATCATAAGGTGCAAATGTCAGACAGTCTTGTTTATAAAGCGGTAACAATGTCTGAAAGATATATAACTGACAGATATTTGCCAGATAAGGCCATTGATTTGCTTGACGAGGCCTGCACCTGCGCAAATTTGCGCAATCCCGCAATATCGGAATATCAAATAAAACTTAAAGAAAAAGATAATTTGCTTGAACAAATAGATGCTCTTTCTCAGCCGGATCCCGATGAAAATGATGAGATAGACTATGAACAGATTTCAAAGCTTAAGGCAGAAACAATGAAGCTTGATGAGATTTTGCCGTCGCTTGCAGAAAAAGCCAAAGACAATCAGGTTGTTGAGGCGGATTTGGCAAAGGTTGTTTCGCTTTGGACGGGTATTCCTGCAGCCAAAATCGAGGCAGGGGATATTAAACGCCTTGCTTCGCTTGAAGATGAGCTCAAAAAGCATATAGTCGGTCAGGATGAAGCTATTTCCAAACTTGCCGCAGCAGTTCGCAGAGGCAGAGTGCAAATCAGCCCTCGTAAAAGGCCGCAGTCTTTCATCTTTGTTGGCCCCACAGGTGTTGGAAAAACAGAGCTTGTTAAGCAGCTTGCAATGTATTTGTTTGATTCGCCCGAAAGCCTTATAAGGCTTGATATGAGCGAATATATGGAAAAATTCAGCGTTTCAAAAATTATCGGCTCGCCTCCCGGCTATGTTGGTTATGACGAAGCCGGCCAGCTTACCGAAAAAGTCAGAAGAAAGCCTTACAGCGTTGTTTTGTTTGATGAAATCGAAAAGGCGCACAAGGATGTTCTCAATATCCTGCTTCAAATATTGGATGAGGGCAGGATAACCGATTCGCAGGGCAGAACTGTTAATTTTGAAAACACAATTATTGTTATGACTTCAAATGCCGGCTCAACGGATACAGCTTCGCTTGGTTTCGGCAAATCTGCAAATGATATAAATAAGGATGTAACCATGAAAGCGCTTGAACGTTTTCTTCGCCCCGAATTTCTCGGCAGGGTAGATGAAATTATATCCTTTAATACTCTTTCATTTGATGATTTTGAAAAGATTGCACGCATTATGCTTGATGAGCTTACCGAAAGCCTTAAAGATAAAGCAATTGAACTTGTTTATGATGATTCCGTTCCCGTATTCATCGCAAGGGAGGCATTTGGCTCCAAAAAAAATGCCCGCGGAATTCGTGATTGCGTTCGCAGAGATGTTGAAGATTTGCTTGCTTCGCAAATAGTTTTCAATCAAGACAGGGAAATTAAGCGCTTTACGCTTTCTGCAAATGAAAAAATTCAAGTAAGAATAGATTAAATTGAAAAAAGTACTTGACTTTACGGCGTTCATTGTATATAATAATGTACGTCGCTGATGCGGGTGTAGTTCAATGGTAGAATGTCAGCCTTCCAAGCTGAACACGAGGGTTCGATTCCCTTCACCCGCTCCATATATGCGTTTGTAGCTCAGCTGGATAGAGCAACCGCCTTCTAAGCGGTGGGTCGGAGGTTCGAGTCCCCCCAAGCGCGCCAATGCTGCGCCGAGCATCAGCAAACGCGAATATGCTTGTTTCAAGCGCAGCAAAATATGGTGGGATTAGTTCAGTTGGTTAGAGCGCCAGTTTGTGGCACTGGAGGTCATCGGTTCGAATCCGATATCCCACCCCACTTTTTTCTATCCCAAATATTGGGGTGTCGCCAAGCGGTAAGGCAAGGGACTTTGACTCCCTCATGCGTAGGTTCGAATCCTGCCTCCCCAGCCATGCGCCCTTTTCCCAGGGATAGGGCGAATTCGGTTCATTAGCTCAGATGGCAGAGCACTTGACTTTTAATCAAGGTGTCCGGGGTTCGACTCCCCGATGAGCCACCAACAAAGAATAATCCGGAACTTGTTATCATTGGTAACAGTTTCGGATTTTCTGTTTATATAGATACAAGGCAGGAATTAACCCTGCCTTATTTTTATGTTTGTTATTGCTTTCGTTCTCATTTTACTTGGTAATCGGTTAAAAAAATAATGAGCAAGCTTTTCTGATTCATAATTCGGAATTTCACGTTCGTTTTTTGTTGTCAGAAGGCAACACGCTTATTTTAATTTTATTTAACTTTAGTTTTTGATAATAGTGTTTAGTTACACAAGTATAGGATGTTGAGATGAATGTTAAACAAGAAATCTACAATATCAGAAAATGCAGAAAATGAAATAATATGTCTCAAGAAAAGTTGTTGATTTTTGTATGATCAAAACTGTTATGTTGAAAAATATAAAACTATCTGCTAATATTTGGTTATAAAATTAAATATTTGTTTAGTTTTCAAGATTTAATTGTATATTTACTTTTAGAAACAAAAGAAAATTAAGTTTTGCTAACGAGGATAATAAATGGTTAATAAAAATCATCCTGATTATGATAAGTATGAATCGGAATTTCTCAACATAATATATTATTTTGATTGTGAGTGCTTTTCTTATGCCGAAATTTAATACTGTTGATGAATTTTTTTCAAAATCTTTTTAATAAGTGTAATATAATATCAACAAAAATGAAAGGGAAAGTTTTATGCGTTGCGTTAACTGTAACGGATTTGAAATTAAATATCTGTTAGAACGAAAAAAGGTTAAAAACATAAATCTTCGGATCAGGCAAAACGGTGATGTTTATGTGTCTGCTCCAAACTTTGTTAATGAAAGTGAAATTGATGATTTTGTGCGTCTTAACGCATCAAAGATTATGAATGCAAAAAAGCGATTTGCTCAGATGAATAAATCTTTGCCTGAATTTAAAAGCGGTGAATCAGTTTCTGTTTTAGGCAATAAATACAAGCTTAAAATAATGGAAAGCAACTCTTTTTCGTTTTCGTTTTGTGGTTCTGTGTTATGCATAGAAATGAAAAATTGCAATGATTTTGAAAGCAGACGAGGTGCCTATGATAAAGTTCTTCGTGCAGTTGCCGAAAAAGAATTTCCGGAAATAGTAAATAATTGCTGCTTCGATTTTATAAAATATCACCAAAGCACGCCGCACCTTAAAATTCGTAAAATGAAAGGTCAGTGGGGAAATTGCCGCAGCAAAAGCAATGTTATAACGCTTAATTCCCGCCTTGCCGCTTATGACAAAAAAGTAATTGAATTTGTTGTGATTCATGAGCTTTGCCATTTTGTGCAGCCAAATCATTCTCCTGATTTCTATTCGCTTCTTTCTTCGGTTTTGCCCGATTGGCGTGTTTGTTATCAAGTTCTTAAAAATAAGTAAAAATATTGTTAATTTATTGACAAACATTTTGAGCCGATTTATAATATTTACAGAACAGAAATTTCGGTGCCATCCGAAGATGTTCTTAATTGATGTAATTTAACTAAATGGAGGAGTTTTTATTATGGCAAATCGCTTTGTTCTTAATGAAACAAGCTATCACGGCGCAGGCGCAATTCAGGAAATTGCCGGTGAAGTAAAGGGCAGAGGCTTTAAAAAGTGCTTTGTTTGCTCTGATCCGGATCTTATTAAATTCGGCGTAACAAAAAAAGTTACAGATGTGCTTGATGCTGCATCTATCGCATATGAAGTTTACAGCGAAATCAAGCCAAACCCAACTGTTCAAAATGTTAAAACAGGTGTGGCTGCATTCAAGGCTTCAGGTGCAGATTGCATTATTGCAATCGGTGGCGGTTCTTCAATGGACACTGCAAAGGCTATCGGCATTATCATTATGAATCCGGAATTTGAAGATGTTGTTTCTCTTGAGGGTGTTGCTCCCACAAAGAATAAATGCGTTCCGATTATTGCGGTTCCCACAACAGCAGGCACAGCTGCCGAGGTTACCATTAACTATGTAATCACATATACAGAGAAAAACAGAAAAATGGTTTGCGTTGATCCTAAAGACATTCCGGTTATCGCAGTTGTTGATCCTGATATGATGTCTTCAATGCCAAAGGGCCTTACCGCTGCAACTGGTATGGATGCTCTTACTCATGCAATTGAAGGATATATCACCAAGGGCGCTTGGGAACTTTCCGATATGTTCCATCTTAAAGCTATTGAGATCATTTCAAGAAGTCTTCGTGATGCCGTAAACAACACACCTCAGGGCAGAGCAGATATGGCTCTCGGTCAATATGTTGCCGGAATGGGATTTTCAAATGTAGGTCTTGGTCTTGTTCACTCAATGGCTCATCCTCTCGGTGCTGTTTATGACACTCCTCACGGTGTTGCAAATGCAATTATTCTTCCAACTGTTATGGAATATAATGCTGCATCAACCGGTGAAAAATACAGAGATATTGCAAAAGCAATGGGCGTTAAGGGCGTTGATGAAATGAGCCTTGAAGATGCAAGAAAAGCTGCTGTTGATGCTGTCAGAACGCTCGGAAAAGATGTTGGCATCCCCGATGATCTTAAAGCTATTGTTAAGGATGAAGATGTTGATTTCCTTGCTCAGAGCGCATATGACGATGCTTGCCGCCCCGGCAACCCAAAAGATACCTCGGTTGAAGAAATCAAGGCTCTTTATCGTTCTCTTATGTAATTTTTTTATATTATCCGCTTCGATTTTATCGAGGCGGATTTTTTTATGTTTTTTGCCCGATTAACAATAGCAACCTTATTTGTAACTGTTTTGTAAAGGCATATTTTGTTGAAACGGGTAATATATTGTGATAATATATATAAAGTATGAATATTTTTGTATTGATTTACAAAATAGTATAAATTTGAAAGGATGTGTTTGCGTGGATAGAAAAGTAGTGGTTATGGATCACCCGCTTATCCAGCACAAGCTTTCCGTTTTGCGTGATGTAAGAACGGGAACTAAAGAATTCAGAGATCTTGTTAATGAGATTGCAATGCTTATGGTTTATGATGCAACAAGGGATCTTCCTCTTCAGGATATAGAGGTTCAAACTCCCTGTGGTGTTGCTCATTGTAAAGAACTTGCAGGCAGAAAGCTTGCTTTCGTGCCTATCCTTCGTGCAGGCCTCGGCATGGTAGACGGTGCCCTTGCTCTTGTTCCTTCTGCAAAAGTAGGTCATATCGGCCTTTACAGAGACGAAACAACTCTTGAGCCTGTTGAGTATTATTGCAAACTGCCAAAGGACATTGAAGAAAGAGATGTTTTTGTTGTTGATCCCATGCTTGCAACTGGCGGATCGGCAATTGATGCAATCGGCCAAATCAAAAAAAGAAGCCCTCGCTCAATTAAGTTTCTTTGCATGATTGCAGCTCCGGAAGGTCTTGAGGCTCTTAAAAATGCTCACCCCGATGTTGATATTTTTGTAGCCGGAATGGATGATCATTTAAATGAAAACGGCTATATTGTTCCGGGTCTCGGAGATGCCGGAGACAGAATTTTCGGCACAAAATAATAAAAACAAGCTGTTATGGCTTGTTTTAATTTAACGATATCTTTCTTCGGAGGAAAAATAATGGCAAATAAATCTAAAATCAAAATCGGTAAGGACGGTATTTATGACGCCCGCCAGCTCGGCACAGGCAAAATGGTTGTGCTCGGCTTTCAGCACATGTTCGCCATGTTCGGTGCCACGGTAACCGTTCCGCTTCTTACCGGTCTTTCAATTTCAACCACACTTTTGTTTGCAGGTCTCGGCACTCTTTTGTTCCACTGCCTCACAAAATTCAAAGTTCCGGCATTTTTGGGATCTTCCTTTGCTTTTATCGGCGGTTATCTTGCCGTTGCTCCGCTTCAGGCGGACGGAAGCGGAAATAAGGAGCTTCTTCCTTATGCGTGTCTAGGTGTTGCATGTGCAGGCCTTGTTTATCTTATCGTTGCCGCACTTATCAAAATAGTCGGCGTAAACAAGGTTATGAAGCTTTTTCCGCCTGTTGTTACCGGCCCGATCATAATGGCAATCGGCCTCGGTCTTGCACCTTCTGCAGTTAATAACTGCAAAACGAATTGGTGGCTTGCAGCCGTTGCACTTATTCTTGTTATCGTATTCAACATTTTCGGCAAGGGCATGATTAAGATTGTTCCTATTCTCTTGGGCATTATCGGTTCTTATATCGTTGCCGTTCTTGTCGGCAATGTAGGCGGCGTAGAAAGCTTTGCAATCGATTTCAGCGCAATTAAAGCCGCTCCGTGGATCGGTAATCCGATTGAGTGGTCGTCAACCGTTTTTGGCGGTGTTCACGATAAGTCAATCGCAATATCGGCAATCATTGCAATCGTTCCCATCGCAATCGCCACAATTATGGAGCATATCGGTGATATTTCCGCTATTTCCGCTACTTGCAACAGAAATTACATCAACGACCCCGGCTTAAACAGAACTCTTCTCGGCGATGGTCTTGCAACTTCAATTGCGTCTCTTTTCGGCGCTCCGGCAAACACAACATACGGCGAAAACACAGGCGTTCTTGCCCTTTCCAAGGTTTATGATCCCCGCGTTGTTCGTATTGCGGCTTATTTTGCCGTGATTTTCAGCCTTTCTCCGAAGTTTGCTGCAATTATTGAATCCATTCCTACGGCTGTTGTAGGCGGTATTTCATTTGTGCTTTACGGTATGATTTCCGCTATCGGTGTTCGCAATGTTGTTGAGGCTAAGGTCGATTTCTCAAAGGCAAGAAACACAATCGTTGCGGCTGTTATTCTTGTTGTGGCTCTCGGCCTTACGGATGGCATTACTTTCCATGTGGGTTCTTCAACCATCACTCTTACCGCTCTTGCTTGTGCCTCAATCGCAGGTATCGTTCTTAATCTTATTTTCCCGGAAAAAGATTTTGATCCCGAACAGGCATTTAAGGCAGATACAGATTCAAAACAAATCAATCTTGAATCCGATTATGGCAAAAAGAAAGAAAAAAAAGAAGCTAAATAATTTAATATTTTTCTTTTCGCTCCTGCTTTTTCAGGCGGGAGCGTTATTTTCTTTTGACATATGGTGCAGGATATGTTAATATTAAAAATATTTATATTTCGGAGGTTAGCCAATGTCGGTTGCTAATATTTGCATTATCATCGCAATTGTTGCCTATTTGATATTGATGGTAATAATCGGTGTGATATGCTCTAAAAAGAATAACAGTGTTGATGATTTTTATCTAGGCGGCAGGCAACTCGGCCCGCTTGTAACCGCAATGAGCGCCGAGGCATCCGATATGAGCGGTTGGTTGCTTATGGGTATGCCCGGCCTTGCATATCTTTGCGGTATTGCCGAGGCTTCGTGGACGGCAATCGGTCTTGCAATAGGCACATATCTCAATTGGCTCATTGTTGCAAAAAGGCTTCGTAATTATTCCAGCAAAATCGGTGCAATCACTATTCCGGATTTCTTCGGTAAAAGATTTAAGGATAATACGCATGTGCTTATGTTTGCGTCGGCGCTTCTTATAATAATTTTCTTTATTCCTTACACGGCGTCAGGCTTTTCAACCTGCGGCAAGCTGTTTTCCTCTCTTTTCGGTTTGGATTATCATGTTGCCGTTATCGTGTCTGCCATTGTTATTGTTCTTTATACAACACTCGGCGGCTTTCTTGCTGCCTCAACAACGGACTTCATTCAGGCAATTATTATGACAATTGCTTTGATTGCCGTTCTTTGCTTTGGTATAAACACGGCCGGCGGTTGGAATGCGGTTGCGGAAAACGCAAAATCAATTCCTCATTACCTTTCTTTAACATCAACAACAGACGGCGCCGGAAATATGGTTCCCTTCGGAGGATCTACCATTGTTTCTACTCTTGCTTGGGGGCTCGGCTATTTTGGTATGCCTCATATTCTTCTTCGCTTTATGGCAATTAAGGATCCCAATAAGATTAAAACTTCAAGGCGAGTTGCAAGCATTTGGGTTGTTATCGCAATGAGCGTTGCAATTATTATCGGTATTGTTGGTCTTGCAATGAGCAAAACCGAATCCTCAATGGTGCTTAAGGACAGTGAAACTATCATTGTTGCCATTGCTGCTTTGCTTTCTAAGCACGGAGTTGTTTTTGCTTTGCTTGCCGGTCTTATTCTTGCAGGAATTCTTGCTTCAACAATGTCAACGGCAGACAGTCAGCTCCTTGCCGCAGCATCTGCAATCAGCCAGGATTTAATGATTGGCTCGCTTCGTCTTAAAATTTCAGAAAAGGTTAAAATGATTGCCGCAAGAACAACGGTTATTGCAATTGCAATTCTCGGCGTTGTTTTTGCATGGAATCCGGATTCCTCTGTTTTCAGAATAGTTAGCTTTGCATGGGCGGGCTTTGGCGCATCGTTCGGGCCTCTGATGCTGTTCTCGCTCTTCTGGAAGCGCACAAATAAATGGGGCGCAATGGCAGGTATGATTTCCGGCGGTATAACCGTTATTGCTTGGCACTATGCTCAGGGCGGCATTTTCAGCCTTTATGAATTATTGCCGGCATTTATTGTTTCAAGTATATTCATTGTTGTTGTTTCGTTGCTTACAAAAGCTCCCGAACAGGAAATTATAGATGAATTTGAATCCGCAAAATCTAATAGCTGATAAAAAACCGACCGCTGTAGGATTTGTTCCTTCAGCGGTCGGTTTCTATTTATTTTGATTGTCTGTTTGCTTTTCACTTCTTTTTTCTTGGCGTGTATTGCGCTTTGCGCTTCGTTGTTTACGCTGTAAGCTTCGCTTTGTTTGTCGCTTTTCTCTTTTTTCTTTGCGCCGGTTATCTTTGTCTGCTTGCTTTTCAGCCTTTATTCGTTCTGCCTCTTCCTTTTCCCGCTGTTTTTCTGCTTGCTTTTCCGCTTTTATGCGTTCTGTATCTTTCTTTTCCTGTTGCTTCTCTGCTTCTGTTTTTTCTCTGTTTTCAGCGAATCTCTGGGCTGCCGAGTTAATTGCGTCTTCTAAATCGGGCAGAGAATATTGCATCATTTTTTCAAGGTTAATTGAATTTATAAAGCTTGAAAACAGCGTTTTGATTACTGCAGGAATTTCTCCGTTTTCATCGTTTGCAAGTTTGTAAAGCTCAGGAACGGCGGCGATTATGCTTTTGTAATTTTTTATGTTAATATCGTCAATTGTTTTAATGCCGGCGCTTTTCGCAATTTCAAACAGCTTTTGTACTATGCTTCTGAGCTGTTCGGGCTCTGTTGTTTCCAGGCTTTCTGTTAAAGTGTCCTCCATATATTCCGAAAGAAGGCTGAAGCGTTTTGCCGCTTCAAATTCCGATCCTTTAAGTATCCAAGTAAACATATTGTGCTGAGCGCCGCCTACAGCATCGCTTTTAATAATTTTTGTTTTTCCGCCCGGCGCAAGCATTCTGCCGATTATTGAATCCTCAGGCAAAAGATTGTATACGGTTTCGCTTGCCTGTGGTGTAAACATTATTTCCGCAACTTCATTAGGCAAACCCGGGCCGTCATTATTATAAACTCTTATAATATGATCTTTTTCCTGATTGCTTAAGAATAAAAAGGCAAATATTGCAAGATTTCCGCCCTTTGAATGTCCGCCGATAAAATGCCTTCCGCCGAGCTTTTCAATTGTTTCGCTGATGTATTTTAGAGCTGTTGTTTGGCTCGATATGGGAAATTTGTAAGCTAACTCCGCATCTTCGTAAAAGCTTACTATTTTTTCATCAGTTCCTCTGAATGCAGAAAAGAATAAGTTTTCGTCAAGCTTAAATGTAACGGCATAAAACGCTGTTGCCAAATCTTCGCTTACCGTTTCTTTGCTTTGTTGAATAACTGTGTTTTTAAATCTTTCCGTTTTTCCTATTTGTTTAAGTAGTTTTATGGTTAAGTAGGAAGTGCTTTTTTTGTTTTCCGCATCTTCATCTGGTATTTCGGCTTT
>ULUG01070630.1_pt1 | contig 45846 bp, 40 predicted proteins | sample 1958331 | NCBI WGS metagenome assembly ULUG01 (sample SAMEA4835755, study PRJEB28245) | human gut metagenome | biome: gut microbiome; material: fecal sample | place: Denmark | collected 2008
GACGGACTGTCAGACCGACAGTCCGCCGCTTTTTTTCGTGCGTTGCTGTTCCCCCGGTGGGCGTTTATGTCGGCTAACCGGAGGATGTTTGCGGAAATTTTGCTATTTTTGCAGAATAATTCTTATAGAAATGACTACTCTCGACATTCTCATAATCCTTTTCGCTCTTGTTGGCGCGGGACTCGGGCTTTACAAGGGGCTGATAAGTCAGATAGGCTCTATCGCCGCCATCATTATCGCCATTATAGCCTGCCGCTGTTTCGGCTCGGCGGCTACGGCACTGATGAGCCACTGGCTCGACCCCTCCGGCACCGGGAGTGCCTGGGGTGCATATTCCGCATCGGTTCTCGGTAACGTCGCGCTCTTTGCACTGGTCTATATAGTGGTGCTTTTTGTGGTGAAGATTATCCACAGTTTATCCCACGTATTGCTCATGGGGCCCATCGACCACGCTGCCGGCGCTCTGTTCGGTGTATTCAAGTGGCTTCTGCTGCTCAGCGCCCTGATTAATCTCTGGTTCGTCTTCAGTCCCGACAGTCAGTGTGTGAAACAATCTAAGATAGCTGATGGCAGGCTGGCCGAGTGGGTGGCAGGTTTCGCTCCGTCGGTAATCGGAGCGTATGGCGAATACAGGGATAAAGACGGCAATTCCGATGCTCCTGAAGCTGAATTCGGTGATAATGAATCTGATAATGACAGCAAATCGATATGAAAGACAATAAAGTAATCGAAGACGTCACGGGCGCCGAGTACAAATACGGTTTTTCAACTGATATAGAGACCGATATCATCCCCCGCGGGCTCAGCGAGCAGGTAGTGAGAATGATTTCCGCCAAAAAGCATGAACCCGAATGGCTTCTCGATTTCCGCCTGAAGGCCTACCGCTATTGGCTCACATTGAAGATGCCCGACTGGGCACATCTCGACATTCCCGAAATAGATTTCCAGGATATAAGCTATTATGCAGCTCCCCAGACCAAAAAAGAGGGGCCGAAGAGCCTGGATGAAGTCGACCCGACGGTTCTCGATACTTTCAACCGCCTCGGCATTCCGCTCCAGGAGCAGAAACAGCTCGCAGGAATGGCTGTGGACGCCGTGATGGACTCAGTCAGCGTCAAGACCACCCATCGGGAGAAGCTCGCTGAACTCGGCATCATTTTCTGTTCGATTTCGGAAGCCGTGAAAGATTATCCCGACCTGGTGAAGAAGTATCTCGGCTCGGTGGTGAGCTACCGCGACAATTTCTTCGCGGCGCTCAACTCAGCCGTGTTCTCCGACGGTTCCTTCGTCTACATTCCCAAGGGTGTGCGCTGTCCGATGGAACTCTCTACGTATTTCCGCATAAATGCCTCCGGTACCGGACAGTTCGAGCGTACTCTCATCGTGGCCGACGACGAGGCTTACGTAAGCTACCTCGAGGGATGTACGGCTCCCATGCGCGACGAGAACCAGCTCCATGCTGCTATCGTGGAAATTGTGGTGGAAGACCGCGCCGAGGTCAAATATTCAACCGTGCAGAACTGGTATGCGGGCGACAAAGACGGCAAGGGAGGCATATATAATTTCGTGACCAAACGCGGACTTTGCCGCGGTGACTACAGCAAGCTCTCGTGGACTCAGGTCGAGACCGGCTCGGCCATAACGTGGAAATATCCCTCGTGCGTGCTCGCGGGTGAGGGTGCCGTGGGTGAATTCTACTCCGTTGCGGTGACGAATAACTACCAGCAGGCCGATACCGGCACCAAGATGATTCATCTCGGACGCAACACACGTTCAACCATCGTGTCGAAAGGTATATCCGCCGGCCATAGCCAGAACTCTTACCGCGGACTCGTGAAGGTGGCGCCCAATGCCGACGGCGTGCGCAACTACACGCAGTGCGACAGTCTCCTGATGGGCCCCGACTGCGGTGCCCATACCTTCCCCTATATCGACGTGCTCAACGAAACCGCCGTAGTGGAGCATGAGGCCACCACTTCGAAGATTTCGGAGGATCAGCTCTTCTATTGCAACCAGCGCGGCATACCTACGGAGGAGGCCGTCGGGCTGATTGTCAACGGTTACGCAAAGGAGGTGATGGCGAAATTGCCTATGGAATTCGCCGTCGAGGCGCAGAAACTTCTTTCGATTACCCTTGAGGGGACTGTAGGCTAAAGTTCGCAATTATTGGCCTGTTTCGCCCATGCGGTTTGCGCATACGGATGCAAATGGCTACTTTTGACGCCATGAAACTCCATTCATTGCGCATAGTAACGCTCCTTCTGCTCTCCCAGTTTCTGTTCATCTTTGCGGGATGCGATAATTTCGAGCACCATCCGTATGCCGTGAAAATCGACGGCCCGACCGGCATAAACGAGGCGTCGGTTTCGGATATCTGCGGCAGACTGACGTCGCTCCCCCTGCGTTTCGCTTTCATCACCGACACTCAGGGAGCGTACGACGAACTTGAGGATGCCATTGCCGACATCCGTACGCGCCGTGTGGATTTTATAGTCCACGGCGGCGACCAGACAGATTTCGGACTGCCGAAGGAATTTATGTGGTGCCGCGACTTAATGAACCGCGCCGGGATACCTTATATCACCATTATAGGAAACCACGACTGCGTGGGCAACGGCGAAGCAACCTTCGCTTACATCTACGGCCGAAAGAATTTCAGCTTTACCGTGGCGGGGGTACATTTTGTGTGTCTGAACACCAATGCCCTGGAATATGATTATTCGGAGCCGGTGCCTGACCTGAACTTCATAGAGGCGGACGCCGCGGAGGTCAACGAACTTAATGCAGCGGTGCCCGGTTCTGTAACCCATACGGTAGCGGTGATGCACTCGCGGCCATACGACGAGCAGTTCAACAACAACGTTGCGAAACCCTTTCTCTTCTACCTCAAATCTTATCCCGGCATGCGCGAGGATGACCCTGCGGATCCCCGGGGCGGGCATACCCACGGGTTTTGCATAAACGGCCACAACCATTCCATGAGCATAAGCGAAATCGGCGACGCCGGTATCTTATTTTACCAGTGCCCCAACATGGCGAAGCGATGCTATTTCATATTCACATTAACAGCCGACGGCTATGAAATGGAAACGGTTGATTATTAGCGCAGCGGCCGCCGCGGCGCTCATATCCGCTCCGGCTGCGGCCGCGGATGATGCCGACAGTCTGAGAATAGCCCGCTACGAACAGCGCCTGGAACAGCGTCTCAACAACTGGAAGCGCCTGATTCCGAACCTGATGTCGCTGCAGTATGCCGGCGGTATCGGAACGGTGTCGGCAGGCGTGGGTTGGGACTACGGTCCGAGCGACAACTGGGAGACTCACGTACTCGTGGGCTATCTGCCCCGCAAATATCACCACGACGAGTACTGGACTTTCACCGTCAGGGAAAACTATCTTCCGTGGCGCCTCGGATTTCTCGGGGGAAAGTACAGGATAGCGCCGCTTTGCGTGTCGCTGAGCGTGAACTCCATCCTCCACAGCGACTTCTGGACCTCGGAACCTGACCGCTATCCGAGCGGATATTACGGATTTTCGAGCCGCATACGTTTCCATCTGGGAATAGGCCAGAGGTTCACATACAATATTCCGCTCGAGCGGCGCTATCTCGGGCGGCAGATTTCGGTCTATTACGAAATCTCCACCTGCGACCTCTACGTGCGCCAGAAAATGCTCAACGGATCCATCCCGCTCAGGGACATCATAATCCTTGGAGCCGGTATAATCTACACGATCTAAGTTCCGCGGGGTCAGCCCAACGAGGGCAGGCCGTGGATTTCTGTGAGGATTGCGACAGCTTCCTCGACAGTGCTGACATTAGAGATTGCGAATGAGCGCTTACCGTTGCGCTCGCGGATTTTGCAGCGACGTGCGTTTTTCTGCAGATAGTTGAGCAGTTTGCCGAACACGTCGGACTGATAATAGGCGCGGTTGGTCTCGTCGACGAAATAGATGTACATAATTTCCTGTTTCAGCGACACTTTCTCAATGCCGAGCCGGCGCGCAAGGCGTCGGAGCCGCGGAATGCGGAGCAGTTCTGCAGTGACCGGGGGAATGGCTCCGAAACGGTCGATAAGCCGCGAGCGGAATGCCTGAAGGTCGAGTTCTCGCTCTATGCCGTCGAGCTCCTGATAGAGCGAGATGCGTTCGCTCTCGGTGGGAACGTAGTCGGCAGGAAGCAGCAGTTCCATGTCGCTCTCGATCACGCAATCGGCCACGTAATCCTTCTCCTTGTCGGCATCGTTTTCGCCGGCGGTCTCGAGATCGGCGAATTCCTCCGTGCGCAGTTCCGTGACAGCCTCGCGGAGAATCTTCTGATAGGTTTCGTAGCCGAGGTCGGCGATAAATCCGCTCTGCTCGGCGCCGAGCAGATTGCCCGCTCCGCGTATGTCGAGATCCTGCATGGCTATATGAATTCCGCTGCCGAGGTCGCTGAAGCTCTCTATGGCCTGCAGGCGGCGCCGTGCCTCGGGAGTCAGCGGCACGTGGGGGGGCACGAGCAGGTAGCAGAACGCCTTGCGGTTGCTTCTTCCCACTCGTCCGCGCAGCTGGTGGAGTTCGCTGAGTCCGAACTTCTGCGCGTTGTTCACGATTATGGTGTTGACGTTGGGCATGTCGACGCCGCTCTCTATGATGGTGGTGGCGAGTAGGATGTCGTAGTCGTGGTTCGAGAAATCCATAATTGCTTTCTCGAGCTTTTCGGGGGGCATCTGGCCGTGGGCCATCACAACTCTGGCGTCGGGGACTATGCGGCGGATCTGCGCCTCGAGTTCGCTTAGACCTTCTATGCGCGGGTTGATGACGAATACCTGGCCGTTGCGCGACAATTCGAAGTTGATGGCCTCGGAGAGGATTTCGTCGCCGCCGGCGTTGACGGAGGTGACAATCGGATAGCGGTTTGGCGGAGGAGTGTTGATTGATGACAGGTCGCGGGCTCCCATCAGCGAGAACTGCAGAGTGCGGGGAATGGGGGTGGCGCTCATTGTGAGTGTGTCGACGCTCACCTTCATCTGCTTGAGTTTTTCTTTCACCGCCACTCCGAATTTCTGTTCCTCGTCGATGATAAGCAGTCCGAGGTCTTTGAAATTCACGTCCTTGCCTATTATGCGGTGGGTGCCTATCAGGATGTCGATTTTTCCATCCTTGAGGTCGGCGAGAATCTGCTTCACCTGCTTTGCGGTGCGGGCGCGCGAGATGTAGTCGACCCTCACGGGGAAGTCGGCGAGACGTTTGCGGAATGTATTGTAGTGCTGATATGCGAGCACGGTCGTTGGTACGAGCAGAGCGGTCTGCTTGCCGTCGGTTGCGGCTTTGAATGCCGCGCGGATGGCGATTTCGGTCTTTCCGAAGCCAACGTCGCCGCAAATCAGGCGATCCATAGGCTTTTCACTTTCCATATCGGCCTTCACCGCTTTGGTGGCGGTGAGCTGGTCGGGGGTGTCTTCGTAGATGAACGACGCCTCGAGTTCGTGCTGAAGATAGGAGTCGGGGGCGAAGGCGTGGCCTTTCTCCTCCTTGCGGGCGGCATAGAGCCTGATGAGATCGCGGGCTATGTCCTTGAGCTTCGACTTGGTCTTTTCCTTCATCCTGTTCCATGCGCCGGAGCCGAGCTTGTTGATTTTCGGGGGCACACCGTCCTTGCCGCGGTATTTTGCGAGTTTGTGGAGGGCGTGGATCGAGACGAAGATTATGTCGTCGTTGGCATATACGAGTTTTATCATTTCCTGCGTGCGGCCGTTGACGTCGGTACGCAGCAGTCCGGCGAATTTTCCCACGCCGTGGTCGATGTGGACTATGAAATCGCCTGGTTCAATGGCACTTAGCTCTTTGAGCGACAATGCGAGCTTGCCGGAGCGGGCACGGTCGCTCCGCAGGGTGTACTTGTGGAATCGGTCGAAAATCTGATGGTCGGTGAATACGCAGATTTTCAGTGACTTGTCAGAGAAACCTTCGTGGAGGGTCGAAATTACCGGCGTGAATTCAATGCTGTCGCCGCGGTCGGCGAAAATGGCTTTCAATCGTTCAATCTGCTTCTCGCTGTCGCTGAGAATGTAGATTTTGTAACCGTCGGAGAGCAGGCTGGTGAACGATTCGCTTATCAGTTCGAAATTTTTGTGATAGATGGCCTGGGGCGAACAGTTGAAGTCGATGCTCGCGGTGGCGGCGGGGTCGGGCTGTGCCGAGGCGGTGAATCTCAGTTGTCTGAACTCCTGCAGATGCCGGGCGAATTCTCCGGCGTCGACCACCTGCTTCATGGCGGCCATGTCGCCCTCGCCGGCGATAATGGCGCTCTGCGAGAAATCGTCGTCGGCAATCGCCCTGATACGGTCGACGGTGTAGCCGGCATCGCGCACGGCAATCAGAGTTTCGGCCGGGATATAGTCGAGCAGCGAATAGCCTGCGGCCTGGGAGGCCACGCCGGAAGTTATGTCGATTTCGTCGAGGCGTGTCTCGGAGAGCTGTGTCTCTATGTTGAAAGTGCGTATGGAATCGATTTCGTCGCCGAAGAAGTCGATGCGGAACGGCAGCTCGTTGCTGTAGCCGAAAATGTCGAGAATGGAGCCTCGGATTGCGAAATGCCCCGGTTCGTACACGTAGTCCTGCTCCGTAAAACCGTTGTCGCGGAGCCATTTTGCGGTTTCCGTAAGGTCTGTTTCTTCTCCTTTTTTCAGATGGAGAGTGTGGCGTTCCATTACTTCCTTCGGAGCCACTTTTTCGGCGAGGGCGTCGGGGTAGGTGACTACGAAGCGGGGACTGCGGTCGCCATACCAGCGGTTGAGCGCTTCGGTGCGCAGAATCTGATTGGGCGGATCGGGCTGTCCGTAGCGGATGTCGCGCTTGTAGCCCGAGGGAAACATCAGCACGGCATCCTCGCCGAGAATACGCGAGAGGTCGTGGTAAAGATAGCCGGCGTCGTCGAGCGAGTCGCCCACCACGAGTGCGGGTACGCCCTCAGAATCGGTCTGCGACAGCAGCATTGCCGCCGATGAGCCTGCGAGATTATAAAGCGATATGATGCGGGAGCCGCCGTCGAGCGCCTTTTTCAGGGCGCCGCGGCGGCGTCTGGTCATGAATATCTCACTGAGTTCCTGAATGTTCATCGTAGCAACCTCTTATTTTCCGGCTTTCGGTGAGAGAAGTTCCTTATACTTTGTGGCGGAAGAGAGTACGGTTGCGGCGCTGTCGAGCGTGGCATCCTCGCGGAGATTGTAGATTATGTCGCCGCGGTCGTAGTAGTAACGCTTGATTATTTCGCTTGCGAGATAGGGAGAGAGGGCGTCGCGGTTGGTGTCGAGGTCGCGCTTAAGGTCGTGGCGGAGTTCCTTGGCGAGTCCGTCGAATTTGGCCTTGACAGAGTCGTTCATATAACCTTCGGTGGTTGCGATCTGGCGCAGCTGCTCGAGAGCGGTCTCGCACACCTTGTCGTAGTTGAAACGTGCCGGGTCTATGAAGTTTTTAAATTCCGAATAGATGGTATCGGTAATCACAAACTCCTCGGGCGAGGGAATCGAAGCGTGCTCCGAGGCATATTTGTTGGCGAAGTCAAACGCCCAGTGGTCGCGGACCACGTTGTAGGTCAGCCTTGTCACGTCGGGGTACTCCACGGTGATGTCGGGGGTTATGCCTCCGCCGTCGCGCACCTCTCGTCCGCCTGCGGTCTTGAATACGGAGGTGAGCGAGTCGGGAATCCTGCCAACAGAGCCGTCGGGGTTACGGTTGCTGTAGTCGATAGCCTGAATCAGGCGTCCGCTCGGGATATAATACTTGGCAATTGTTACTTTCAACAGTCCGTCGTAGGGGAGCTGGCGGGTGCTCTGCACGAGGCCTTTGCCAAACGAACGGTTGCCCACAATCACGGCGCGGTCGAGATCCTGGAGCGCGCCCGACACGATTTCAGCCGATGAGGCTGTGGAACCGTCGATCAGGACGGCAAGCGGAATCTTCGTGTCGATGGGACTCACGGTGGTCTTGTAGGTCTTCTCGGTCAGAGCGCCTTTGCCGCGGGTGGTGAGCACGGGAGTGCCCTTGGGGAGGAACAGTCCGAGAATCTGCACGGCACTCTCGAGCAGACCTCCGCCGTTGCCGCGGAGGTCGAGCACGATCTCTCTGGCGCCTTTGTTGCGGATAAGGTCGGTAACGGCGTCGCGCACTTCGTTATATGATTTGTCGGTGAAGCTGCTCAGAGCCACATATCCTATATTGTCTTTCACTATGCCGTAGAACGGCACGGAGGGAATCTGAATCTTCCGTCTTACGATTTCGAAACTCTTCACCGAGTCCTCTACGTAGGGACGCACCACTGTGACTTTCAGTTTCGTGCCCTGCTGGCCTTTGAGCTTGTCGCTTACTTTCGAGCTGTTCCAGCCCACGGTGGAGTCCTGGTCAATCATTATGATGCGGTCGCCGGGACGCAGACCGGCTTCGGCAGCGGGACTTCCCTCGTAGGGTTCCGAAATGTAAGTGTTGCCGTTGCGCTCCATTATGTAGGATCCGATGCCTCCATACTCGCCGGTAGTCATGGTGCGGAAGGATTCCTGAGCTTTTGCGGGGATATATTCCGTATAGGGGTCGATGTCGTTGAGCATCGCTCCGATGGCAATGTCGATCGACTTTTCGGCGTCGATGGAATCAACGTAGAAAGTCTGCAGCTCCTTGTAGAGCGAGTTGAAAATGTCGAGATTACGTGAGATTTCGTTCTTTTTGCTCCGTGTAGAAGCCGAGGCGAGGATAGTAATCAGCACGAGAGCGGAAGCGATTATGGTGAGCTTTTTCATTATAAAATCCTTTTGTTGTAAACGCGGGTTCAAAGTTAGTCAATTATTATAACAAATAAAGAGAGAGAAAGTCGAAAAATTAATAAAAAACGGTGTCGTGAGTAAATTTTTGGGCCGAGAGTTTGCATATTAAAAAAATCGGTTGTAATTTTGCAACGCAAAACCCGGAGGGGTGGCAGCAAAGCAATAGCAAAATGCTTCAATAGCTCAGTTGGTTAGAGCATCTGACTGTTAATCAGAGGGTCGTTGGTTCAAGTCCATCTTGAAGCGCAAAAATTTTCAAGCAAAATGCTTCAGTAGCTCAGTTGGTTAGAGCACCTGACTGTTAATCAGGGGGTCGTTGGTTCAAGCCCATCCTGAAGCGCAAAGCGGAATCTTTCGAAAGAAAGGTTCCGTTTTTTGTTGAGCGGGGGGGAGCGGCAGCTACACAGCCGGATTGGGAGGATTGGCGGACTACCCCAAGCTGCGTGCCACCTACGGGGCACTTGCTTAGGGCTACCATTGAGGCGCTGCCCTGCAGCGCAGTTTGCGGCTACGCCGCTTTTTTAACAACCGGTTTTTACATTGACCCGGCAAAAGGCGGTTGAAATGATAAAAATTCGCGAGCCTTGGCTAACGCCGGTTTCGAGGCGTCGCGCCCTCCGGCGCTCGCCTCGAGTGTGGAGGGGGTGAGGATCTGTCCCACAGCTTCGCAATGGGTTAAGTTATATCGCCCTTCCAGGGCTTTTACGATGTTTTCAGCAACCGCTTTTTTGCTTCGACCCATTTTTTGCGGTTATATCGCTCTATAATTCGCAGCGAGGTGCCGTACATTTTTAAACCGTTTCTATATTGATCTTTTCTTTGGGTGCTTCTTTGGGCGCTTACTATGCTTAAAAATCAATTTTTTCATTCATGAGATTACTGATTTCTCAATAAAAAGCAGTATATTCGCAACACGTTTGTTTCGGCATAGAGGTGCCAAATGGACTAACATATTTTTTATTGGGTGTTATTGAAATCTATCTTTCAACTTCAAACTTCGCAACTTTGATAATAACAGGAAGATGATTGGAGATGGCACCCGCACTGGTTGCTTATATCCTGCCGTGTCCGGCAGACTATATAGCAATTACGGTGTGGGGCTTGTATCTGATTTCTGTTATAGGTAGCGAAGACCTGAAGTTGGAATTAGAATACAATATGACCGCCACACCTTTTTTTATTATTAGCAACTACGTTTCATAGGCGGTTGGGAAACACAAAAATAATTTGCAATGGTTAATGCTGAGCTGAAAGCCCGTTTCCTTAGTCTATATTGTATGATATTGGCTGACGGGGTAATTGACAACCGTGAACTTGATACATTATACCATATTGGTATTGACAATTATGGACTTAGTCCTGAAGAAATCACACAGTCAGTAAAGGAAGCCGGGACTTCGTTTATAATTCCCGCGCGCCTTGAAGATAAAGTGCAATTGCTCTATGAGCTCGCGCTGATTGCATGGGCTGACGAGATACTCGAAGATTCTGAAATACAGCTTATTCACAATTATGCTTTGCGTATGGGGTTTGAGCCCGAAAACGTTCCCGGGATCACACAGTATCTGCTTGATAAGGCACACGAAAAGGTTCCATTCACAACTGTTATTAATGAAATCCTAAATCAGTAAAAACGTATACTATGACATTCCCCGATCTTTCCAAACTATTTTCAACAAAAAAACAGACAATACCGTCAACACCAACTCCACCACAATCGACAGATTTTCGTAATGAGGGCGAGAGTTATCTTGCCTACGGTAAACGTGCCTGTCAATTTACAAATGGTAATCCGCTTAGTCTGAGGACAATTCTGCAACGAATATATAATTCCGAGAAATCCCGTCAAATTACCGACCAAAAGACTCAAGAGCTGTTTAAAAAGGATATTAGAACGAAAATCGGCGACATTGATGTGGAACTCACACGTCTTGAAGGGTATAAAAATTCTTTTGAAGAAAAAGTAACTAATGCGGAAAATGATGTCAATGACTTGAAGTCCCAGAAGATAGAGGCTATAAACAAAAATGGAGAATTGAATAAAATGGCCCAGCTGAAAATGTGGATTGGTATTGTCATTCTCGCAATATTGACCCTCTATCTGTTTATTTTTTACAGCTCGACTTTTTATTCTGCCTTCTTTAAGGATTTTAATGCTGAGATTAAAGTGGGAGAGGCTATGTTTGACCCGGATGCACTGTCTCATGCGTGGGGAGCCTCGTCCACGCAATTTTTGTTCATAGTCTGTGCCCCGATTATTTTTATGGGGCTTGGTTTCGCATTGCATTTTTTCTCAGTGCAAAAAGGTTATTCTAAATACGTCAAGATGGGTGCCATATTGATAGTTACATTTATATTTGACTGTATTTTGGCGTATGCTATTGCAAAACATCTTTATGACATAGAAATAATGACGAAATTAGGAGATTTCCCACCTTATAATTTGTCTATGGCTGTAGGAGATGCAAATGTCTGGGCTGTAATATTCTGTGGTTTTATTGTATACGTGATTTGGGGTATTGTCTTTGATATGACGCTTACGGCATACGAGGATCTGAAATCCAATCGAAATGAAATTGAGACAATACAGGTGGCAATTAACGGTCTTAAAGAGAAGATTGCGATATTGAAGGATAAAATAAATGAAATTTCCAATACAATAAATGCCCGCAAAGTAGAGCGTTCTAACCTGCAGGCTCAATTAAATCAGTCTACAATCTTTAATCCAACATTGATAGATCAGGCTTTTTCTGACTTCTTTGCGGGGTGGACTGCCATATTAGGGGCACTTCAGCTCAATGGTGACGAATGTGCCGAAGTTTATAACCAAGAAAAAACTGCATTACTCGCGTCAGCTTAAATAGCTATACCTCAATAAAAAATTAATCATGAAATCTAAGCATTTAATAATTGTTGCACTTATTGCAATATTTGCAATCGTATCATCATGCATTACAGATGATAACTCGAAATCTTCTACTGAAGCAATAACTCCGACTGTTGACTCCGATTTGAACAGGCCTCTCAATATCTCAGTTTTTCTCGACTTGTCTGACCGCCTTGACCGTGATTTAGTTCCATCACAGTTTGATCGGGATACCGCGATTATAGGGACGTTGGTTCAACTGTTTATGGAAGATTGTATACATAAAGGCAGAATAATAAACAGCGAAAACCATTTTCAGATATTCTTTCATCCTGTTCCCAAAAGTACTGAAATTGCAACTCTTGCAAGCGGTTTGAATTTTGATATGTCATCAACCCCGATTGCTGAGAAGAAAAAAGTACTTGTCGAAATGCGGGAGAAGATTTCTACCAATGTCAGTCAAATATACCAAAATACTCTTGCCGCCAAGTCTTGGCCAGGTAGCGATATATGGGCATTCTTCACCGATAAAAAAGTTGATACACAGTGTATCCGTAAAGGGTATCGGAATATTCTTGTGATTCTTACTGATGGCTATCTTTATTACGAACATAATAAACGGCAAAACGGGAATGCTTATTCATACGTTTTACCTCAAACTCTGAAAGATCCAGAGTCATCACTGATTGTCGGTCGTGAAGGCCTTGATAATCTTGAAGTGCTGTTGCTTGAGGTAAACCCCTATGAACCGTTACAGCGTAATAAACTGATACAAGTTCTTGAAGGCTGGTTCAAAGGAATGGGCGTGACTCATTTTGTTGTCGCTGATACCGATCTACCGGTCAACACCGAAACGGTTATAAAGAGCTTTATTAAACAATGAGTTCATTTCCAACCCTCCAAAAAGCGTCTCTCGTTACTGCGGGGGGCGCTTTTGCTTTTACCCTAAGCTGCGTGCCACCTATGGGGCACTTGCTTAGGGCTACCATTGAGGCGCTGCCCTGCAGCGCAGTTTGCGGCTACGCCGCTATTTTTTATTATTGCTGTCCGATAAAACACAAATATCGCGAAAAAGCATGGTCCGAACGCTGAATTTACGGTGCCCGGGCATGTTTTTTCATTTTACAAGCCCCCTCAGTAAAAAATGATGGGTCGGGTAGGCTCCGCGGCTGCCGCCCGGAGTCAAGGCGTCGCAGCTCCGCCGCTCGCCTTGATTTTTTGAGGAGGTTGTTGTCCCACAGCTCCGCTCCGCAATGGGTTATCGAAACATCGCGCCTCCGGTGCTTTTTTGCGATAGCGGGCTCGGGGAGGTTCGCAAGCTGGAGAGGCGTCGCCCCTCCGGGGCTTTTACGATGTTTTTAGCAACCGCCTTTCTGTATTGACCCTTTCTCTGCGCGCTTACGGTTGCTTGTGTCTTTGCTTTATAAATGCGTGGTTTTTTGCGTGGGAATAAAATAATAGCCGTATATTTGCCGGATGAAAACGCTATCTCAAAAAGCAGTCTGTGCCGTTTTGTCTGCGGTGATCTGTCTGGCCGGCTACGGACGGACGGTGGCTTCAAAATCTACGGGCGAGCCAATCTCTTATGCCAGCATTGGCGTAATCAGCCGCAATCTCGGAACACTTTCCGACACTTTGGGCAATTTCTCGCTTAGCATTCCGGCGGAGTATGCGAATGATTCGGTGAGAATCTCTTCGATAGGCTATACGGCCCGTACGTTTCCTGTAAAGGATATAGCTCAGCTGCCGGATACCGTTTTTCTCTCCGATGATAATCTCCAGCTTGGCGAAGTAGTGGTGAAGCCGTTGAAAATCAAGCATAAAACCGGAGGCCGCAAAGGCGGCGGAGGCTTCATTTACATAGAAGTGGAGGGCGATAAGGCGGCCGGCCAGGGGCTGGCGATACCTGTCAGCGTGAAGACACGGGCGTGGCTTAAGGAAATAGGATTCACCGTTGTGGAGAACGACTATACACTTTCGCGGATGAAGTTCAGAGTGAATGTATACCGTAAGGAGGGTGACAATTATGAGCAGCAGAGCATTGCGCCTCTTTATTTCGATTACGACAGGTCGCAACTTTCCGACTGTTCGTTTTCCTACGTTTTCCCGGAAGAAATCATGCTTGATGAGGGCGATTATTACGTGGAGCTGGAATTTCTCGAGAATTTCTCAAACGAGATTTTCGCCATGCGGACGAAACCTCTGACGGGGAGGACACGCTACCGCTACGCAAGCCAGTCGGAGTGGGAGACTCTTCCTTTCGGCGCTCCGGTTTATGTGGAATACGACTGCGTTGAATAGCCTCAGACTGTCAGTGGATTCCCTTCGGGAGCGGAGTGCTGCGAGAAACTGCGGTAGGAGGCGGGAGCGAGATTGAGTTTGCCTATGGCTCTGAGGAGTTTGCGCAGGGAGGTGACGAACTCCTGCGTTTCCTGGAGCACGTTGAGATACACGTAGGTAACCGCCATATTTTCGGTGTCGCCTTTCTGCAGCAGGTCGTAGACGTCGCGGGTAAGATACGACAGCCGGTCTTTGATCATACTGCAGCGGTTGCGCAGCAAGTCGATCGTCTCGGGATTGTTATTGTCGATGGCTGTTTCGGAGTCGCGGAGCACGGCCACAATCGAGTCGCACACGTCGCCGAGCGCCTGACCGAGCGGGCCGGGGAGGGGACGGAAATTGTTGTCGACGTGCTCTTTGCATACCTCGTTGATGTGGATCAGACAGTAGACCATGCTCATGGCCATGTTGTTTGAGAGGTGGAACCAGGTCTGCTTCTCCATCGCCGTTTCGGGGTTTACCCGGCGCAGGCAGAGTGTGAGGCGGCGGCGCTGTGATTTCAGAACCCCTTTCTCGTTTGACAGCGCTTTCTCTGACTTCGACAGGAGCCGGGAGTTGTCGTTCATGAATCCTTTGGTCACGTTGTCGAAGCATCCGGCGGCGAATCCCATGAACATGCGCTGCTTTTCGTTGATATATACATTGAGCAGACTCCACACTTCGGCGGGATTGTCGGTGGCGAGGATGGTCTGGAAGAGGGAGTCGCGCTCCTCTTCGGCCTGTTTTTTACGGAAACGCATGTTGCTGCGGATGAGGACAATAATGGCAATCACGCCTCCGGCAATCATAACCGGGACACCTCCGAGGTGCATGAGGCACACCACCATGCCGGCGCCAACAAACGCCACTCCGGCGGTAATGAACCAGCCGCCGATTACGGAAATCACGCCCGTGACACGGAACACGGCGCTCTCGCGCCCCCAGGCTCTGTCGGCGAGCGAGGTGCCCATGGCCACCATAAAGGTGACGAAAGTGGTTGACAGCGGCAGTTTCATCGAGGTGCCGAACGCAATCAGAAATGCCGCGAGCATGAGGTTGACCGATCCGCGGATGAGGTCGAACGCAGCGCCGTCCTCCTCCTGAGTCACGGCGGTGTTCATGCGGCGGTCGATCCACGCCTTGACCGTGCGGGGGGTATGGGCGGAGACCCACTGGTGGGTGTTGAGTGCTCCGCGGACAATGGCCCGGCCGAGACGGGAGCTGCCGAACATCTCGTCGCCCTGCGACTTCGAGCTGAGTCCTACGGTGGTCTGCGTGACCTGGCGTGCTTTTTTCGAAGTGCTCAGCGCCACGACCATTATGCCCCCGGCTCCTATGAGGAAGTAGAAGGGGGTGCTGGCGGGTCCGTTGAGGCTGCTCATCATGAAGCCGTGGAGGTCGCCGCCGCCGTTGGCGACGTAGTCGTTGTAGGAAGCGAGCGACGTAAGCGGCACACCCACGAAGTTTACGAGGTCGTTGCCGGCGAAGGCCATGGAGAGCGAGAAGGTGCCGAGGAGAACTATGACTTTAAGGACGTTGACTTTCAGATTGTAGAGGAGCTGCATGAGCAGTGTGAACCCCACGAGGCAACAGCCGAGGATGAGCATGCTGTGGCTGCCGATCCACTCTTTCAGTTCCGGAGTCATGATAGTGAGATCCTTGATGCCTTTCAGGAGCATGAAATATACTATGGCGGTGCAGGCTATGCCTCCGAAGAGACCCACTTTCCATTTCAGACGGCTCTTGAACTCAAAAGTGAAGATTAGGCGCGAAAGGAACTGCACCACGGTTCCGAACACAAAGGCTATGCCTACCGAGAGGAAGATACCGAGGATTACGGAGAGTGCTTTCTCGGTGTTGAGCAAGTCGCCCACGCCGAGAGTGTTTTCGGGAGCCGCCATCTTGAAAAGCGCCACTACAAACGTGGCACCAAGCAACTCGAATACGAGCGAAACCGTTGTTGAGGTGGGCATTCCGAGCGAGTTGAACACGTCGAGCAGAATCACGTCGGTCACCATCACCGCCATAAAGATGGCGATTACGTCGTAGAACGACAGGTTTTCGGGGCGGAAAATACCGTGGCGCGCCACGTCCATCATGCCGTTGCTCATAGCTGCGCCGATGAATACGCCGGCTGCGGCCACGATAATTATCCGTTTGAACGACGCTGCCCTCGAGCCTACAGCCGACGACAGAAAGTTGACAGCATCATTGCTCACGCCGACCGAGAGGTCGAAAACCGCAAGCAGAAAAAGAAAGATTACGATTCCTAAAAACAATATGTCCATTTTTTACCGTTTTTTCTTGCTGCGAAATTCGGCAATAAATGTTGCCGGAAAATAACGAAAATGTTGCGTTTTTGTTAATCCTAAGTATAAACAGAGAGGGGGACGGTGTGGTTCAGGCCGGGAATTTCATTCTGTTCGGTCAGATGTATCGCGGCTTGAGCATCCGGCGAGACTGAACTCAAAAAGTAGTCCTTTTGTGCTGATGGCCCTGATAGCGCCGCCGTGGACGGCTACGGCGTTGCGGACAATCGACAGTCCGAGTCCCGTGCCGCCGGCGCTGCGGGTGCGGCCGTCGTCCACGCGGTAAAACCGTTCGAAAATGTGGGGCAGGTGCTCCTGAGGAATGCCTTTGCCATTGTCCCAAAGCCGGAAATTGCCGCGGTCATCGGCAGTTATGTTTATTTCCGTGCCTCCGCTGTAGGCTATCGCGTTGTCGATGAGGTTTCGGAAGATAGAACCGAGCAGCGCTCTGTCGCCATTTATAGTCAGCTGCGGAATGCTGACGCTGATTTTCATGTCGGTCCGCAGCCGTTCTTCGTCGGCAATGCCGGTGATGAGAGCAGTGAGGTCGACTTCCTTTTTGTCGATCATTCCGCTGCCATCTTCCATCCGGGTAATGGTGGCCACATCTTTAAGCAGAGCGCCGAGCCTCTCGGTGTTGGCGCGGATTCTCGCCATCAGTTCCGCCTTCTTCGCAGCGGGGAGGCCGGGGTGGTCGTCGAGAATGTCGAGACACACGAGAATAGATGCCACGGGCGTTTTCAGCTCGTGGTTTATGTTGTTGGTCAGCTGCTTTTTGAGGCGTGCCTTGTCTTGTTCGAGGCGTATGGCGGTGCGGTGCTGCTCGTCGCGCTGCACGTAGAGTTTGACTATGTTGGTGGCAATGTTGCCCAGTTCGTCGTGGGGAAAGGAATAGCCGGTGTAGATTCTGCCGCCTTTCCTCGCTTTTTCCGCGAAATGGCTGAGCCGGCTTATGCTCACGGCTATCTTCCGGGTGGCGAACAGTCCGGCTATACTTATTAATAAGGTGAGTGCGCCGGTAATCCAGAGTATCGTGTGGTCTGCTTTCAGAAACTCGGTAAGCGAGTGGGTGTAGGGGGCGGCCGAGCGGACAACGATGCCCCCGTCGCCGAGTCGGGCGGAATAGAAATAGCTGATGTCGCCGCCCTCGGTGACTCTCTCAATGGCATAGCCCTCGCCCGATGATCTCGCGGCTTTCACTTCGGGGCGGGAATTGTGGTTCGACACGGGGATGCGGCCGCTGCTGTCGAACACCACGTGTCCGAGGCTGTCGATGAGTGTGACTCGGAGGTCGGCAGCCGGCGCAGAGACGCGCCTTACTACGGAGGCAATCTCCTCGCCAGAGCGCAGATCGTCGAGCAGTCGGGCGTTGTGCATCTGCAGACGCGAGTTCATGATGGCAGTCTTATACTCTTTTTCACGGTGGTATTGAAACGCCATAAACGCTCCGGCGAGCATCCAGCAGGAGCCCAACAGCAGCATGAGCATGCGCAGCTGAAACGGAAATCTAATCCTGCCAGCCATAGCCGTAACCGGAACGCGATACGAGGTTTTTGCCGTAGGGCGCTATCTTAGAGCGGATGCGCGTCACGTGGACGTCGACCGAGCGGTCGACCACTACCACGTTGTCGGGCCAGATCTGTTTCATGAGTTCCTCGCGGGTGAAAATGCGTCCGCGGTTGTCGAGAAGGAGCGCCAGAATTTCAAACTCCTTTCGGGGAAGCTTCACCTCGCGACCGTCTACGCGACACGTCAGCGCCGAGCGGTCGCACACAACTCCTTTGGCGTCGGCCGGTTGCTGGGGTTTGATCCTGCGCATGACCGCCTCGATGCGTGCGATGACGTTTTTCATCGAAAAGGGTTTGGCCACGTAGTCGTCGGCACCGAGCCGCAGACCGGCCACCATATCGTTGTCGGTGTCTTTGGCTGTGACGAAAATGATGGGAATATCCGCTGTGTCAGGAGATTGCTTCAGCTTTCGGGCAAGTTCGAATCCGTCCATGCCTTCCATCATCACGTCGAGGAGCAGCAGCGAATAACCGCCGATGCCCATGGCAAGCGCTTCTTCGGCGCTCCCGGCGGTAGCGGCCGCAAAGCCCTCGAGTTCGAGATATTCGCGAAGACCCTCGCGGATGTCTGCCTCGTCGTCGACAATCAGAATCTTTATATCACCTTTATCCATACTCTATTCAAACTCCTGCAAAAATAGTAAATATAACCGTCTCCCGCAGCATCAGCCCGAAAAATTAATAAAAACTTAATGGTGCGGAATGTCTGAGGTTCTCTAAATGCAAAACGAGCAACCCTGCGGGCTGCCCGTTTGTGCGGAGAGAGAGGGATTCTTTCTCCGCTGCGCTGCGAAAGCGCTTTGCGATAACGAACCCCGGGGTTCTCATCCGCTCTCTCTCAAACGCAAAACGAGCAACCCTGCGGGCTGCCCGTTTGTGCGGAGAGAGAGGGATTCGAACCCCCGGAGGTGTGACCCTCAACGGTTTTCAAGACCGCCGCAATCGACCACTCTGCCATCTCTCCTTGGTGAGAATGCGGGGGCAAAGGTAGTTTGTTTTTCTGATATGTGCAAATTTTCTCCGCTTTTTTTGTGCCGTTCGCGCGCGAATGACGTCGGCGAATGACGTTGCGGGGCGAAGGGCAGAAGGGGAGTTTACTTCTTGTCGGCCTGCTGCTTGAGGAGGTCGCGGATTTCGGTGAGAAGTACTTCCTCTTTGGTAGGCTCGGCGGCGGCTTCTTCTGCAGCTTCGGCTTCTATCTGCTTGCCGCGGCGCATACGGTTTACTGCCTTGATTGCGATGAAGATACAGAATGCAACGATGAGGAAGTCGACGATGGTCTGCACCCAGGTGCCCCAGTTCATGGTCACTTCCGGAGTGACTATCTCGGTGCCGTTCATCACGGCATCCTTGATAACCCACTTGTAGTCTGAGAAATTCATTCCGCCGGTGGCCACTCCTACGAGGGGCATGATGATGTCGTTGACCAGCGAGGTTACGATTTTGCCGAAAGCGGCACCGATTACAACGCCGACAGCCATGTCGATGACGTTGCCCTTCATTGCGAATTCTTTGAATTCAGTAAAAATATTTGCCATTATGATATAAGTTTGGATAAGTAACTTTTAAAAATTAAACGTAATAAGTTTTTTACAAAGTAACTCCGGAAAACGTTTATACTTCCTGCAGCAGCCCGACGATGCGTGGGGGTTGGCGTGCAATTTGCAAAAATAGTAAAAAAATCGGTCTTTTTGCCGTTATAACTTTTTTTATAATAAATATAACTGCAAGTTGGTTCATATCTGAAAAAAATTTCATAATTTTGTGACGCGAAAAGCAGGGTGACGTCGCTTCAGGCGGAACCTTATATAATGCAGAGAGTTATAACCCAATTTTTTATATATAACTATGACAAAAATAGGTATCAATGGTTTTGGCCGCATCGGACGTTTCGTTTTCCGTGCATCCACCAAGCGTGACGACATCGAAGTAGTTGCAATCAACGACCTTCTTCCCGTAGATTACATGGCTTACATGCTGAAGTATGACACAATGCATGGCAAGTTCGAAGGCACCGTAGAATGCGACGTTGAAAAGAGCCTTCTTATCGTAAACGGCAAGCCCATCCGCGTGACCGCATGCAAGAATCCCGCCGAAATCGGCTGGGGCGCTGTAGGTGCTGAATACGTAGTTGAGTCTACCGGTCTCTTCCTTACCAAAGAAAAAGCTCAGGCCCACATCGAAGCCGGCGCTAAGTACGTGGTTATGTCCGCTCCTTCGAAGGACGACACCCCCATGTTTGTTTGCGGTGTAAACCAGGACAAATACGTTAAGGGTACCCAGTTCGTTTCGAACGCTTCCTGCACCACCAACTGTCTTGCTCCTATCACCAAGGTGCTCAACGACAAGTTCGGCGTTGTTGAAGGTCTCATGACCACCGTTCACTCTACCACCGCTACCCAGAAGACCGTTGACGGTCCCTCCATGAAGGACTGGCGCGGCGGCCGTGCTGCTTCCGGCAACATCATCCCCTCTTCTACCGGTGCTGCAAAGGCTGTAGGTAAAGTTATCCCCGAACTCAACGGCAAACTTACCGGTATGTCGATGCGTGTCCCCACTCTCGACGTTTCTGTTGTCGACCTCACCGTCAACCTCGCTAAGCCCGCTACCTACGACGAAATCTGCGCCGCTATGAAAGAGGCTTCCGAAGGCGAACTCAAAGGTATCCTCGGCTACACCGAAGACGCAGTTGTTTCGAGCGACTTCCTCGGCTGCCCCCTCACCTCGATCTTCGACGCAAAGGCAGGTATCCAGCTCACTCCTACCTTCGTTAAGGTTATCTCCTGGTACGACAACGAGATCGGCTACTCTAACAAAGTGCTCGACCTCATCGCTCACATGAAGAAAGTAAACGGCTAATCAGCCCTGCTTCTTATAACCCTTACAGTCCGGGACGGCGCACCGAGTGCCGTTCCGGACTTTTTTCGCCCCTGCGGCAGTTACAGGAATTTTAATGGAATTCCCGCAAGCCACGGCTTCGTGACTCCGGTGCTCGCCTCGGCACCGGCGACAACCGCGGAGCCCGACAAAGGAAAATGCTTTTTTCGCTGTCGTGTCTGCGCAATTTGCTGCTAATAAGTGTGTAGCGTGGTGGCCACGGCACTTTCTCACAATCGCATTTTACATTGTCCCGATTTTTGCTTACCTTTGCAGTGCGGTTTATACAGAACCGCTTTTTGATGAATAATCCGATACTTTTCACATTTCAGCTTTTTGCTCCGGGCGCGATGTCCGGAATTCTTTCTTTCGCGTTTAAGGAACGTTGGAAAAGCACTGCCGCCACCGGCAGGTAAGGTGCACGATCCCTACCAGATATTCCGCATAGTCACCGGCCGCGCCAACAGGCAGCGGTTGCGGTAGTTACGTCAAAAAAATTCTTACCCCATTCACTTATGATCAATCTCAGATTGCTCACGGTGCTGCTTTCGGCGGCACTGTCGGGCATAACGGTCGCGGCACAACGGCCCCGTACCGTAATGACTCTCGAGCAGGTTTTTGAAATAGCCGAGAGCCACAGCGTATATCTTCGTTCCGCCGCCGAGGCGGTGCGCGAGGCGGAGTTGCAGAAAAGTGTAGCCCGTGCGGCACGTCTCCCCGAAATATCCGGTTCGCTCTCGGCAAGCTATATTGGCGACGGTTTTACTGTAAAACGCAGTCTCTCAGACTATCAGAGGGCACCGATTCCGCACCTTGGAACGGGAGTGTCGGTCGACGTCAGCCAGCCGCTTTATTCCGGCGGCGCGATAACAAAATCAATAGAGATGGCTTCGTTGAAGTCAACAGCAGCGCGCTACGCCGAGGAGCTGCAGCGCGACAATATACGTTTCCGCCTCGCCGGATATTATCTCGATCTGTATAAAACCGTCAATCTGCGTGAGGTAGTAGAGGGCAACATCGCCACGGCGCGGCGAATGCTCGCCGACATGCAGATCCGCTACGAGCAGGGGACGGCGCTGAAAAACGATATCACGCGCTACGAACTTCTCATCTCGAACCTCGGACTGGCCGCGCTGAAACTCGACAATACCATAGGAATCCTCAACCGGGAACTGGTTTCGACTGCAGGCATGGAGGAGGGGACGGTCGTGGAGCCGGATTCCGCACTGCTCGCCCGGGCGCTGCCGGTGGAAGCCGAACCGTGGTGGCAGTCCGAAGCGGCACGGCTCGCTCCCTCGCTGCGGCTTGCGGATACTTCGGCAGAAATCTCGCGCACGGCCGAGGCCCTCGCGCAGGCCGACCGACGTCCGAAAATCAGTCTGCAGGCGCGCTGGACAATGGACGGCCCGATTCTCGTGGAAATTCCACCCATAAACCGTAATCTCAGCTATTGGTTCGTGGGAGCGGGCGTGAGTTTCAACCTTTCGTCGCTCTATAAGACGAATAAGAAACTGTCGGCGGCGAAAGCGGCTACTGCGCGCTCCCTGGCTGAGCGGGATGCCGCCCGCGAAGATGTCGCGACGGCCGTACACGGCGACTACGTGCGCTATCTCGAGGCTTACGAGGAACTTAAGACGCAGCAGAAGAGCGTGGAACTCGCCTGCAGCAATTATCTTACCGTGGCAGCCCGCTATGGCTCGGGTATGGCGCTCATTACGGAGCTGCTCGACGCCGCCGACGCAAAAATCGACGCCGAACAGCGCCTCGTAAACGCCCGCATCAACATCATTTACTATTACTATAAACTATTGTTTACTTCAGGAAAAATATGAAAACAAGATCGAAGAAAATCATATCGTATATCATTGTAGTGCTCGTAATAGTTGCTTCGGGAGTGTGGATCGGCAGCAAGTTCTATCATCCCGGACGGGTGGAGTTCACCGACAATGCCACGGTTCACCGGCAGATCGTGCCGGTTTGCAGCCGCGTGCAGGGTTATGTGAAGGAGATAAGATTTAAGGAGTTCCAGCCCGTGAGAAAGGGCGACACTCTTGTTGTGATCGACGATGCCGACCTGCGGCTCGGTGTGGCAAGAGCCCGCGCCGACTATCAGAATGCGCTCGCCGGGCGCGGGGTGGCCGACGGTTCGGTGGGCGTGGCTTCGGCGAACGTAGCTGTGAGCGAGGCTTCGGTAGCCGAGGCGAAAGTGCTTATGGACAACGCCCGCACCGACCTCGACCGCTTTGAAGCGCTTTTGGCAAGCGACGCCGTGACGCGCCGCGAATACGACCGTGCCCGCACGGACTACGATGCAAGCAGGGCGCGCTACGAAATGCTTCTGAAGCAGCGTAGCGCCTCTTCCGGAGTGGTGGCGGAAACGCGCCGCCGCACCGTTCAGAGTGATGCGGGAATCGAGCTGGCCAAGGCGCTGCTCGAAACCGCCGAACTGAATCTGTCGTATGCTGTAATAACTTCCCCCTGCGACGGATTTGCCTCGCGCAAGGAGATACAGACCGGACAGCTCGTGCAGCCGGGGCAGACGTTGCTCGACGTGGTCGACACTTCCGACACGTGGGTTACCGCCAATTTCCGTGAGACCCAGACAGCGCGGATTTCCGAGGGCGCCGGTGTCATGATAAAGGTTGATGCCATTCCGGGATATACTTTCCGCGGCCGGGTGGCTTCGCTGTCGGGAGCAACGGGAGCCAGTCTTTCGATTCTCCCGCAGGATAATTCCGCCGGAAATTTCGTGAAAGTGCGCCAGCGCATCCCGGTGAGGATAGAATTTGACGCCGACAACGACCCGGAGCAGATGGCGCGCCTGCGCGCAGGTATGAACGTGGAATGTGAGGTCAGTTACTGATGGGAGTTCCGTTGCTTAAGGGACCGTTTGATATCCCCGACGTTCCCGATTTCGTGCCGCGCCGCCTCAAACCGTGGATTTTCATATTTTTCGTTCTCATAATCCAGTTCTCGGGAGGTCTTTATCTTGCTGCCGCCACGGATATGGTCGGGTCGACGGCGCTGATGCGCGAGGATATTCTCATGGCCGGCTACGCGCAACTCGTCGGAATGTCGGTGAATTTCGCCGTGATGTTCCGGCTCAAATTCCGCTACGGCAACCGTACGGGACTACTCGTATGCGGCACGGTTCTCATAGCGTGTACCCTGATTTGCGCTTCCACCCGTTCTGTCCCGATTCTGATAGCTGCCTGTTTTGTGGCCGGGTGGTTCAGGATGTGGGCCACGTTTGTGTGCAATTCAACAATCCAGTTATGGCTGACACCGGTGCGCGACATGGCGGTGTTTTTCTGCTACGTCTACCTCGTAGTCGACGGTGTCATTCAGCTGAGCGGGGTGTTTGCGGTCTATACTGCTTATTTCTGGCAGTGGGAATACTTTCATTGGGTCATGGCGGGTCTGCTCCTGCTGATGATTGTGCTCACCCTTGTACTCGTGCGGCCTTTCCGGGGCGGGATGCCTTACATCCCGCTTCTCGGAATCGACTGGATAGGAGCCGGACTGTGGAGCGTGACAATGCTGAGTTTCACGTTTATCTGCGTTTATGGCGAATATTACGACTGGTGGGTGGCCGGCGAAATGAAGGGAGCGGCGGCGATTCTTGCCGCGAGTCTGCTTCTGAACCTCTGGCGAGCTACCTTCCTGAGGCACCCCTACATATCGTTCGAGGCGCTCACCAACCGCAACGTTGTGCGGGCAACGGCAGTATACCTTGTGTTTTTCACTCTCCTGGCCACGGAGCATGTGGCGGAGCACGGCTATGCCGAAACTATTCTCGGATTCGACGGGACTAATCTCGTTGACCTCAACTGGTACGTATTGGCAGGAATCGCGGCCGGTGCTGCGTTCACCTATCTGACGTTTGCGCGGCGGCGCTGGCGCTACCGCTCCATGACAGCCGCCGGATTCTTCCTCGCGGTTGTTTACCTCGCATACTTTTATTTTATGATAGATTACGGCGTGGAGAAAGAGATGCTTTTCATCCCGCTTTTCTGCCGCGGGGCGGCCTCGGTGATAATTTCGGTGGTGTTTCTTACGTCGATTGTCCAGAGCGGACTCTCGTTTCAGAAATTTCCTCAGGCACTGACCGTAAACGGGTTTACCGGGGCGGTGATGGGCGCCACTCTGGGGCCGGCCGTTGTCGGGGAGATGCTGCGGCATATCACCGCACGCAATTTCTCGCAGCTAAGCTATGCCTTTACCCGCACTATCGGAATAGCCGGGGAAGAAGTCGGCGGCATTATGCAGGCGGTAGGGCGGCAGGCGCTCGCGGTGTCGCTCAAAGAATTGTTCGGATGGCTTCTGATTGCGGGACTTGTGGCTCTCGTGGTGATACTGTGCGGTTACGGCGGTTTGCGTCCGCATGCCATTTTCCCGAAATGGAGCACTATAAGGCGTGTAATCCGCAGCGGAGTCCGTATTTATCGCCGCGAAGAGGCCGCGGAATGAAATAAAATGCTTATTTTTGGCGTATGAAAACGCATTGCAATTATTTCTTCATGGCGCTGTTGCTGATTCTGAGCAGCTGCATAGGGTCAGACGATGACGATCCGGTTTCGTACGTGGCGGTGGGCGACCGGCTGCCCGAATTCAGCGTGGAACTTTCCGACGGCACCGTTGTGAGCACGCAGACGCTTCGCGGATGCGCCGCCCTGATCGTATTTTTCAATACGGACTGCCCGGACTGCCGCCGCGAACTTCCTGAAATTGAAAGACTCCAGGAGATGAATCCCGCCGTCACGATAGTGTGCATAGCCCGTGAGGAGAGCGCTGAAAAAATAGCCGCTTACTGGGCGGAGGCGGGACTGACACTGCCATACTCGCCGCAACCCGACAGGCGGATATTCAATCTGTTTGCCTCATCCGGAATCCCGAGGCTTTATATCGCCGACGGACAGGGAACGGTGACGGCCGTGTTCGGCGACACTGATTATCCTACGGCCGAACAGTTGGCCAGGCTCATACCATAGACAGTACTTCAGAAAGGCGCGATATTGCCGAGGGATGCACAACGGCATCTTCTTCGGCAGTCCAGCCTTTGCCCTTGAGCCATGCCACGCGGCAGCCCAACGAGATAGCGGGGACGATGTCTTTTTTATAAGAATCGCCTACCACGAGCACATTTTCGGCCGGGAGTTTCAGCGCGCTGAGACCCATGGCGAATATGGCGGGATCCGGCTTTCTCACGCCCACCACGGCGCTCTCTATAATCTCGCGGAAGTAGCGGAGAAGGTCGAAGTCGGCAAGCACGGCGGCCACGTTGCCGTAGAAATTCGACACGAGCACCATGGGGTAGCGCCTGTGGAGTTCTTCGAGAACCGGCCGGGCCTCGCGGATGCACTCCGCGGCACGGCGGTAGCAGTAGTCGGCCACTGCATCGGCGAAAGGTGCTGTGGTATCGGGGCAGACATATCCGTTTTTGGCGAGCCAGCCGAGTTCGAGGCGCATCTTTATGCGCAGCAGGTCATGGAAATTATGATGAGGGAGGATGTGGCGTACCTTGGCGAGTTCACGTTCTGCGAATACGTAGGCGTCGCGAAACACGTTTTTGTCTATGCGGATGCCGGCGTAGCGGTATCCGTCCCATATCACCTCGCTCCAGTGGATTCCGCGGCTGTCGATAGTGCCGCCATAGTCAAAGATAATTCCTTTTATTTCAGTATTTTCCATCTTTCAGTTCTTGGGTAAAACGGCGGCAGATACGCTCGTGCCTTACTATCATGTAAATGAGAAGAACGTTGAGCACGGTCAGCTCGAAGGCGAAATAGAGCCACGGCATGCGCATGAATAGCGCAGTGAACAGTGCGATCGTGCGCCAGTTGAACGACAGGATGTTGGTGTATTTCATCAGCGGCAGCGACTCGGCGCGGAATGCGTCGCGGAACGGCTGCGGAATCTTTCCGTCGGGGAAACGGCGGTGGAGTTCGCGGCGCAGATCCTGCATGGCGGGAGCGGTGGCTTCCTGCTGCACGGTGTAGTTGGTGTAGACCGTCATGGTGAGTTTCTTCCAGAAATTGCCTTTCCAGGGGATTGACGCGAGGCGCGCCTTGAGATCGGATGCCGATTCGAGTTCGCTGCCTTCTTCTCCCTTGAGGAAGTAGAGATGGAACTGACGGTAGTAGTCGGCCATGGCTGCCTGCTTGGCGTGGCAGAGGCCGGTGACTACGGCCACGGTCCAGATAACCCATGGGTGGGCCATAAAGAATTCCGAGGTGAGGTTCTCGCGGAGACAGATGGCTACGTAGATGCAAGCGAACCATATGTCGCCGCTGAGGCCGTCGAGGATTCGGCCGAGGCGTGAATACTGGTGGGTCATGCGGGCCAGCTGGCCGTCGGCGCTGTCGAATGAATTCGCCCATACAAGCAGCAGCATGCCTATAATGTTCATCCACAGCGGGGTGAAATAAAACATTATGCCGGCGCCGATACCGAGGAAGATGGAGGCTATGGTTATGGCGTTGGGGGTAATGCCGAGTTTCCTGGCCAGACATGCCCAGGCATAACCTATTGGGCGGTAAAACGCGAGGTCGATATGCTCTTCGGTGTCCATCGACTTCAATGAGTCGCGAAACGAAGAGGAAGTTGATTCAGCCATAATGGTTCAGCGTTTTTTGATTTCGTTGAGAACAGCTTTAGCTATATAGGGCGCGGCTTCGTTGCGGCAGGGAGCGAAGCTGGGCCAGTCGTTGAAGTCGATAATGCGGATTTCGCCTTCGGGAGAGACTATGCAGTCGCCACCGTAGATAATCACGTCGAGCGCATCGGCGGCATCCTCGCAGATTTTCTTAAGATAGTCGAGGTCGAATTTTATGCCGCGCGACTTGCCGTTTACGGCTTCATGACCATACTTGCTGTGGCCCTCGTCGAAGGGATAGAACCAGAAGAAATAGCTCGTGCCGCGTATGCCGTAGAACTTTATGAGGTCGCCTTCGAGGTGACGGTTTATGACGGCACGCTTGATGCCACGCAGAAAATATTCCTGAAGCACCTCCTGAGCCTCCTCGGGATGACGGACGTAGGAAACGTCCTCCTTGTGCATGGCGTGGAAATCGCCGCGCTTTATCCAGCAGCGGGTGAATCCGGCCTTTACGATAGCCTCTTTCACCACCTCGTTGGTGTTGACTATGAGACTGTCGGGGTAGGGGATGTTGCTGCCGAGCAGTATGCGGGTCATGCGCTCGCGGGTACAGTTCTCGATCCCGTAGCCCGAATTTATGACGAGACAACCCTTGTCCTGAAGATCCTGAAGGATAGCGATGGACCGCTGCTCGCGGCACATGTTGAGTATGATTTTCTCTTTCACGTCGCCCGCGGCGAGCTGTTCCTCGCTGTAGATTTTCACTTCGCAGCCGCGCTTGCGGAGCTGGTCGGCGGTGACGTTGAAAATGGCGGCGTCGTTGCCGATATGGTTCGGGGAATAAGCGCCGGCTCTCATTATGCCGGCAATCTTGATTTCAGACATATTCCAGAAGAAATTAGCTGTTTATGAAATTTTCGGCTGTCTCGATGTCGGAGGCGTGATCCACGTCGATTATTTTCCCTATCGGGAAGGCCCTGAGATTCAGACCGGCTTCCACGAGGGCGCGCTGATAGTTGCGCATCCGGGCCACACCGCTGTCCATGCAGTCCTGAAGCACCCGGAGCGCGGGAGCAGTGAGACCGTAGATGCCGCCTGAAATGTATTTCACTCCGGGAGCCGGACTGTCGAGGAATCCGGTTATGCGCAAGTCGCTGCCGGTTGCCACGTAGAGCGGTTTCTCATCGTCGATAAACGGAGTGACGGCCATGTAGCCGTCGGCGCTGTTGTCGGCCTCGAACGCCTCGATGTAGGGACGGAAGTCGGCGGCACGGAAAATGGTGTCGACGGTTGTGAGACAGAATTTGCCGTCGCCGAACCCGCGGCTCACCTCATAGAAGCTGTGCATGGAACTCGGTGTGCTCTTTACCACGAGATTGAACGGTACCGGGAGGGAGAGCGATTCCAGATATTCGCGTACTTCGGTCATCTGCTCGTTTACGATAACACTGAGCGAGTCGGGGCTGCAGCTCATGAAAATGTCGATGAGCCGTTTTATCATGGGCTCACCGTTGAGCCTGACGAGAGGCTTGGGAAGGCGGACGCCCTCCTGGACGAGGCGCGAGCCTTCGCCCGCAGCGATTATTGCGTAGTTCATAACGTTTACTTATCGGATTCCGGCGAAGCGGCAGGCAGTTTGTCGCTGCCTTTGTCGAAATTCTGTTTTTTCAGTGGGTTGGCTGTAATCTCAGCGTGGTTGCGGCGGTTGCGGTAGATATCGATTGCGGCGTAGATGGCATTGCGCATCGACTCTTCCGACGCCACGCCCTTTCCGGCGATGTCGTAGGCTGTCCCGTGGTCGGGCGAAGTGCGTACCTGCCTGAGTCCGGCGGTAAAATTCACTCCTGTTTCTCCGGCGAGGAGTTTGAAAGGTGTCAGACCCTGATCGTGGTACATGGCGAGCACACCGTCGAATTTACGGTAAGAGCCGCTTCCGAAGAATCCGTCGGATGGATACGGGCCGAATACAATGGCCTTGGCTTTGCGCGCCTCCTCGATGGCGGGGACTATCACTGCCTGATCCTCGGAGCCGATCACGCCGTCGTCGCCGGCATGGGGATTTAGCGAAAGCACGGCGATGCGGGGTGCGTGGATGGCGAAATCCTCGATGAGCGAACGGTTGAAGGTTAATATACGCTCCGTTACGGCTTCCGGCGTGATTTTTGCGGCAACTTCGGCTATAGGCTCGTGGATGGTTACGAGCGCTACCCGGAGAGAGTCGCTGCACATAATCATCATGGCCTTGTCGGTACCGTTGCCGAGCACGCTTTCGAGATACTCGGTGTGGCCCGGGAAGGAGAATTCCTCGCTGTGGATGTTATGCTTGTTGATAGGCGCTGTCACGAGCACGTCGATTTTGCCGTCGCGGAGATCGGCCACGGCTCTTTCGAGTGCGGCGAAAGCTGCCTTGCCTGCAACCTGCGAGGGCTGCCCCGGCTCCACGCGGGTATCCTCAGGAATCACGTTGATGAGATATGACTTCTCGTCGACAGCCTGGGAGGGATCATCGATTCTGCAAAGTTTGATCTCGGGCATTTCGAGCATTTTGCGATAGGCCGAAGCGATCTTCCCCGAGCCGTAGAGCACCGGGGTGCAGAGTTCGTTTATGCGGCTGTCCTCGAGCACCTTCAAGATGACCTCGTAGGAAATTCCGTTTATGTCGCCGTGGGTGATTCCCACTTTTATTTTATTATTGTCCATTGTGATGAATCCGTGATAATGAAGAATTTGAGAGCGCTAATTTAGCCATTTTTTGCGAGAATCAGGCGAATATAGGCCGGAATATCGGGCCGAGACGGAGCAAAAAAGCGTCAGTATTGCCTTTCGCCGAAAATGGCGGTTCCGATTCTGACCATGTTCGAGCCTTCATCGGCGGCTATGCGCCAGTCATGGCTCATGCCCATGCTTACGGTGCGGAACGATTCCACACCCGCCATCGCGCCCGCAGCGAGCGAGTCGAAGGTGCGGCGGATCTCGCGGAAATCGCGGCGGATCCGGTCGGTATCGTCGACGTTCGACGCCATGCCCATCACTCCGGCAGGAATTATACCGGGAAAGCGGGCCGCCACGCCGGAATCCATCAGCTCCATCAGCTCGTCGGGGGTGAATCCGAACTTGGTCTCTTCCTGCGCCACGTGGATCTGGAAGAGAACCGGAACCGTGCGGCCTATGCGCTGAGCCTCGTCGCTGACGGTTGCAAGCAGTCTTTCGGAGTCGATGCTGTGGATCAGCGATACTACCGGGATTATGGCGCGAACCTTGTTGGTCTGCAGATGGCCGATGAAGTGCCAGCGGATGTCGGCAGGCAGTTCGGCCGCCTTGTCGACAAGCTCGCGGGCGCGGCTTTCGCCGAAAATGCGCTGTCCGGCGCCGTAGGCGTCGAGCAAAGCGTCGGCAGGATGAAATTTCGATACCGCCACAAGCTCCACTCCTTCGGGGATGGCGCTTCTGACGGCATCGAGATTGCGAGCCACTTCGCTCATATTATTCAGCCTCCTTGGTCTTGGGTTTTGAGCCGCTGAGGTTGGCGTCGTAAACATCCATGATCGGAGTTTCGCTTATGGATACGATTTCGAAATCAGCCATAGTGCCTTTCATGCCTTCCATGAAATTGTCGTAAGCGCCTTTGAAGTCGCTTGCGGCCACAAGCACCTGCGAAACCTGCTTTTTCTCGACTGCTGTTTTCTCGTCGATGGTGATGAAAGCCACCTTGACGAGATACCAGCGGTCGGCCGAGTCGTCACGGAAGATTTCGGATATTTTGGTGCGCTTTACGGCTGCCACCGAGAATTCGCCCGAGATGAAGGGTGTCTGCTCCTCGGTGATCCGTGCTTCGGCTTCGGTAAACGACAGCGCATCGACCATATAAGGTTCGTTGACCTTCTTGACGGCGCCGTTTTCCATCATTTTATCGTATCTTACTTTGCATTCAAACCAGTTTGCCATATCGGATAAATGTAATTTATGTAGTTTATGTGGTTTATGTTATTTATGTGTCAGTCGGCCATGAGCTTGCGGTAGCGGCGCCGTGAGGGCTCCTTGCCGCCGTTGCGCATGCGCTTATAGTCCTCGTATTCGCTGTAGGTGCCCTGATAGAACTCTACTTTGCCGTCGCCTTCGAAAGAAAGGATATGGGTGCAGATGCGGTCGAGGAACCAGCGGTCGTGGCTTACCACAACTGCGCATCCGGCAAAGTCCTCGAGACCTTCCTCGAGGGCGCGGAGGGTGTTGACGTCGATGTCGTTGGTCGGTTCGTCGAGCAGCAGCACGTTGCCCTCCTCTTTCAGAGCCATGGCAAGGTGCAGGCGGTTGCGTTCGCCGCCGGAGAGCACTCCGATTTTCTTTTCCTGATCGGCGCCCGTGAAGTTGAAGCGCGAGAGGTATGCGCGGGCGTTGACGTCGCGGCCACCCATGCGGAAAGTCTCCACACCCTGTGAAATCACCTCATAGACGGTTTTTTCGGGCAGAAGGTCGTGGTGGGTCTGGTCGACGTATGCTATGCTTACGGTCTCGCCCACGTCGAATGTTCCGGCGTCGGGCTTCTCCTGACCCATGATCAGTCTGAAGAGTGTGGTCTTGCCGGTGCCGTTGGGGCCGATCACGCCCACGATTCCGCCCTGCGGAAGTGAGAACGACAGATCGGAGAATAGCTGCTTCTCTCCGAACTTCTTGGACAGCCCCTGCACTTCGATCACCTTCTGGCCCAGACGGGGTCCGTTGGGGATGAAGATTTCGAGGCGTTCCTCGCGCTCCTTCTGGTCTTCGTTGAGCAGACGGTCGTAGGACGACAGACGGGCTTTGCCTTTGGCCTGGCGGGCCTTGGGCGCCATGCGCACCCATTCGAGTTCGCGTTCGAGAGTCTTGCGGCGTTTGCTTGCCTGCTTCTCCTCCATTGCCATTCTTTTGGTTTTCTGGTCGAGCCACGAGGAGTAGTTGCCTTTCCAGGGAATGCCTTCGCCACGGTCGAGCTCGAGAATCCATCCTGCCACGTGGTCGAGGAAGTAGCGGTCGTGTGTGATGGCTATGACGGTTCCGGGATACTGCTGGAGATGCTGTTCGAGCCAGTCGATCGACTCGGCGTCGAGGTGGTTGGTGGGCTCGTCGAGCAACAGCACGTCGGGTTGCTGCAGAAGCAGGCGGCAGAGCGCCACGCGGCGTCGCTCGCCTCCGGAAAGTGTGGCTACGGGCTGGTCGTCGGGCGGACACTGCAATGCGTCCATAGCGCGCTCGAGCTTGGAGTCGATGTTCCAGGCGTCGGCGGCGTCGAGTTTGTCCTGAAGCTCGGCCTGACGGTTCATGAGCGCCTCCATCTTGTCGGGATCCTCGAGAATCTCGGGGTCGCCGAACTGCTCGTTGACCTTGTCGAACTCGGCAAGGAGGTCGAGCACGGGCTGCACCCCTTCGCGAACCACTTCTATGACGGTTTTCTGCGGGTCGAGCTGCGGATCCTGCTCAAGGTACCCCACGGTATAGCCGGGAGAGAACACCACTTCGCCCTGGAAACTCTTGTCGATTCCGGCAATGATTTTCAGAAGCGAGGACTTACCGGAGCCGTTGAGACCGATAATGCCGATTTTTGCGCCGTAGAAAAATGAGAGGTATATGTTTTTGAGAACCTGTTTCTGGGGAGGATATGTTTTCGACACACCCACCATCGAGAATATTATCTTCTTATCGTCTGCCATTGTAATATAGGAAATAGAGGATTGATGCGGAGAGTTATTTCTTATTGGGAGCGTAGCGCACGGGATAGTCGCAGCGGGTTTTGCCGGCGATTATGTTGTTGAGTTTGCCGCGGATGAGTTGCTTGCGGATGAGCGACACGTGGTCGATGTAGAGTTTCCCTTCGAGATGGTCGCATTCGTGCTGCACTATGCGGGCGAGGAATCCGGAGATTTCCTCGGTATGGGGTTTGAAGTCCTCGTCGAGCCAGCTGAGCCGTATATGCTCGGTGCGGCTCACGTTTTCCGACAGGCCCGGGAGGCTGAGGCACCCCTCGGCACGGGTTATTTTATCCCCGTCGAGCACCTCGATTTCGGGGTTTATGAGAGTGAGCGTGCGGCCGGCGCATTCCGGGAAAGAATCTTTCACGGGGTCGGCGTCGATGACCACGATGCGGTCGTTGCGGCCTATCTGGGGGGCGGCGAGCCCCACGCCTTCCGATGCATACATGGTCTCGAACATGTCGGCCACGAGCTTTTTCAGATCGGGATAGTCCGGCTTAACCGGAGAGGATATTTTTCTTAAGACGGGATGACCGTAAAGGTAAACCGGAAGTTTCATATCGTATATAAATGTTTTGTTGTCATATCATACTTGAATGTCGCGGCTGTCGAGATAGCCGTTGAGGATAATCACTGCTGCCATGCGGTCGATGGCGCCCTTGTCGCGGCGGTCTGATTTCTTTACGCCCGAGTCGAGCATCGCACGGTGGGCGAGGGTGGAGGTGAAGCGCTCGTCGTGAAACACCACGGGGACGCCAGGCAATTCCTTTTTCAGACGGCTGACGGCGGGAGTGATGTAGCGCATCGACTCGGAGGGCTCGCCCGCCATGGTGGTTGGGAGGCCGACGATTATACCGTCGACGGTTTCGCGGGATACGTAGTCTTTGACAAACGCAATGAGCTGAGCCGACGGCACGGTGGCGAGAGCCGTTGCGACAATCCGCAGCGGGTCGGTCACGGCAATGCCGCAGCGCTTCCTTCCGTAGTCAATGGCGAGTAATCTTCCCATATATTCAGCTATATCCGTAAAAGCTTACAAAGTTACTCAAAATCCGCGATATAAAAAAACTCCCGCGAATGTTTGGATTACGCGGGAGTTTTTATAATGTCGATATGGGTCAGACAGACCGTTTCAGCCTCAGGCTTTGGGCATTTTTGCTTCCCAGCCGAGGGCGCTTGCGCCGAGCACGGCGGCGTCGGCTTCCTTGAGTTCGGAGGGGATGACTTTCACTTTGCCCTTGAAAGCGTGGAACATATTCTTTTCCATCGACTCGCGGATTGGACGCATGAGGAGTTCTCCCGATTTAGCGAGACCGCCGAAGAGGATGATTGCTTCGGGCGAGGAGAATACGGTGAAATCGGCAAACGCTTCGCCGAGTATGTTGCCGGTGTATTCAAAGATTTCGTTTGCGAGTTTGTCGCCGTTCACGGCAGCATCGTAAACGTCTTTCGAGGTAATCTGCTCGATGGGGAGGTTGCGGAGCGTGGAGGGCTCGGTGCGTATTTCGAGGAATTCGCGGGCGGTGCGGGCCACTCCGGTGGCTGAGCAGTAGGCTTCGAGGCAGCCGGTACGGCCGCAGCCGCAGAGGCGTCCGTTGTTGCGCTTCATTATCACGTGGCCGAGTTCGCCGGCAAAACCGTCGTGGCCGTATACGAGCTGGCCGTTGATTACGATGCCGCTGCCAACGCCGGTGCCGAGGGTAATCATTATAAAGTCTTTGAGACCGCGGGCTGCGCCGTAGGTCATTTCGCCGATGGCGGCGGCGTTGGCGTCGTTGGTAATAGCCACGGGCACGCCGAATTTGTCGCTGAGCAGCTGGGCCATGGGCAGCGGGGTAGGCCAGGGTATGTTGACGAGGCGCTCTATCATGCCGGTGTAATAGTTGGCGTTGGGCGCTCCCACGCCGATGCCGTGGATTTTGTCGACGGCATCGTTGGCTACGAGCAGGCGTGTCACCTCTTCGTAGAGCTCATTTATGTAATCGTTGACGTCGCTGTGTTTCAGGGTTTTGATCGAGGAGGAAGCGATTACGGCGCCGCGGGCGTCGACTATGCCGAAAACAGTGTTGGTACCACCTATGTCGATACCAAGTACGTAAGGTTTGCTCATGATGATGATTTATAAGTAAGTTGTTATTGGTTTCAGAGTTACTGGTTTCATCTGCAAAGATAACGTTTTATTTCAAAAACGGATGCAATCAAATCCAAACATTCATTAATTCGCCTGAAATTCCCCGCTTCTTATGCTTTTTTATTATATAATGTGGCGGAAAAACCGCCCTGATTGCGTAACTTTGCAAATTAAACGCAAAAACCTGACACATTTATAATCCAATCATATTTTTCAGAATGCATACTTTCACTTCCGTCATAAAATATATTTCGCTCGTTTTCGCGACAGCCGTAGTGCTCTGTGGCGCCACCGCCTGCTCCTCCGACAAAAAAAGCGAGCCCGATGCGCCCGACAAGGACGCCACACGCACCGTGCTGGTCTACATGATAGCCGACAATTCGCTCGGCTCTCTGAATTGCGACGCTTCCGACATTGCCGAGATGCGGCAGGCGGCGGCCACGACCGGTTTCAACGGCGGCAGGCTGATAGTATATCACAACCGCCGCGGCACCGCCAGCGGAAAGGTGCCCGTGTTGTTGGAAATCAGGAAAAACAGCGTGGACACGCTGCGTTTCTACCCCGATGATCCCACGGTGTATTCCACCGACACTGTAAGAATGCGTGAGGTATTCGCCGACATGAAACGCTTTGCGCCCGCATCGGACTACGGGCTGGTTCTCTGGAGCCACGGCTCGGGCTGGACCGAGGGAACCGGCGCCCGCTCGCCGCAGAAACGTGCGTTCGGTGAGGACCGCAAGCGCAACATGAAGGTGACGTCGCTGGCCCGCGCCCTTTCCGGACAAGGCTTCTCGTTCGTTTATTTCGACTGCTGCCTGATGGGCACTGTAGAGGTCGCCTACGAATTGCGCCACGCCACGCCGGTAATTGTGGCGTCGGGTACGGAACTGCCGTTGCCCGGCATGCCCTACGACGAGAATCTGCAATACCTTTTCGCCACTCCGCAGGCTAAGCTGACAGAGGCCGCACGCAACACGTTCGAGTGGTACGGCGCACAGGAGGACGGCTCGTTGCGCTGCTCCATGACGGCAATCCGAACAGCCGGACTCGACGCGCTCGCCGAAGCTACCCGCCGGGTGTTTGCGGAAGCGTTCACCGATTTCGAGACCGATTTTTCCGACGTCCAGCCCTACGACCGCCCCGGGGTTGTTACCTGTACACTCTGGGACATGGAAGACTACATAGAGACCATGCTCGCCTCCCGCACCCTCCTGCCTGCCGAACGCCGTTCCCGGCTGCTCGCCGACTGGCGCGCCGCACTGGCCGGGTGTGTTGACTACGCCGAGGCTCACTCCCGCATATTGGGCGACCTGACCGTAAAGCGCTACTGCGGACTCGGTTCGTATGTCGTGGCGTGGCGCTCCGACGCCGACTACCGCGGATATAAGAACCAAAGCTGGTGGAAAGACGTTGTTTCTACAGCACCGGCGTTTGCCGACTGAGAAGCATTCACCACTGATAATCATCATTCACTATGTTTCAACTGCCCGAAGCGGCGGAACCTGCCGCCCAGCCTATAGAAATAGATCCCGGTTCGGGACTCGCGGCGCTCAAGGCGCTGTCGCTCGACGACCTTATCGAGAAACTGGCCCGTAACATGATAGATTTCGCCATTTCGCTGGCGATAGCTATCGTGGTGTTCTACATCGGCAAGTTCGTGATCGGCAAAATCTACGACCTCGTGGAGAACATAATGAGCCGGCGCAATATCGACCGTTCGCTTACGTCGTTCGTGCTCTCGCTCATTCGCATTGTGCTCTATTTCATTCTGATAGTGACCGTTATCGGCATTCTCGGCATTGAGACGAGCTCATTCCTGGCGCTGTTCGCCTCAGCCGGCGTCGCCATCGGTATGGCGCTGAGCGGCACGCTCCAGAATTTTGCAGGAGGAGTGCTGATTCTGCTGCTTAAACCGTACAGAATAGGCGATTACATCGAGGCGCAGGGCTATGCCGGAACCGTAACGGAAATCGAAATATTCAATACTATAATATGCACTCCCGACAATAAGTCGATAATCATCCCCAACGGAGGGCTCTCAACCGGCTCGATCAACAATTACTCGCGCGAGGCGCTGCGGCGTGTCGACTGGACCATATCCATCTCCTATGGCGACAGTGTGGATGCCGCCCGCGAGGCGATTCTCAGGATGCTCGCATCCGACAGCCGCGTGCTCACCGGCGCCGACAGTTCGGAGGCGCAGAAGATCGAGGATGAGGCCGAGGAAGATGACTACAACCGCAGCCATCCCGAGGTGGCAGAGCAGGGAAACCGCAAGTCCTTCTGGGATCGCCTGTTGCGTCGCTCCGCCAGGAAGATCGCCGAGCGTCACCGCCGGCGTATGGAGCGTCGCCGCCGCAACCGGGTGCGCGCGAAGGTGGCCATCGACTGTACTCCGGTGGTGCGTCTTGCCAATATGGGCGCTTCGAGTATCGACCTGACAGTCAGGGCATGGGTTGCCTCCGCCGACTATTGGGGTGTTTATTTCGACTTCAACGAACGGTTCTACAGCGAGCTCCCCGAGGCCGCCGGAATATCGTTCCCCTACCCGAAACTCGACGTCAACCTCACGAAAAACCTTTGAACCCGATATATTTAACAAAAATTGCGTTATGGGAAAAATCTATAAGAGCATGATTGAACTGACGGGCAACACTCCGCTCGTTGAGCTTACCAATATCGAGAAACAACTTGGACTGAAGGCCCGTGTGCTCGCCAAACTCGAATCCTATAACCCGGCAGGAAGCATGAAAGACCGCGTGGCGCTTGCAATGATCGAGGACGCAGAGCAGAAAGGTCTTCTGAAGCCCGGAGCCACCATCATTGAGCCTACAAGCGGCAACACCGGAATCGGACTTGCCTGGGTGGCGTCGCTGCGCGGCTACAAGTGCATTCTCACCATGCCCGACACCATGAGCGTGGAGCGCCGCAATCTCCTGCGCGCCCTCGGTGCCGAGCTCGTGCTCACCCCCGGTGCCAGGGGAATGAAGGGCGCCATCGAGCGTGCCGAAGAGATACGCGACAATACTCCCGGATCAATCATCCTGGGCCAGTTCGACAATCCCGCGAATGCCGCCGTTCACGGCCGCACAACCGCGCGCGAAATCTGGGACGATACTGACGGGTCTGTCGACATTCTCGTGGCCGGTGTGGGAACCGGCGGTTCGCTTTGCGGCACCGGAGCCGCACTGAAACGCCGCAAGCCTTCGGTGGAGGTAATAGCCGTTGAACCTGCCGATTCACCCGTGCTGTCAGGCGGGAAACCGGGTTCTCACACGATTCAGGGAATCGGTGCCGGATTCGTCCCCGGCAACTACGACCCCTCGGTGGTCGACGGCATTATGTGCGCTACCGGCGACGACTCATTTCGCGCTGCGCGCCTTCTCGCAAGTAAGGAGGCGATTATCGCGGGAATCTCCTCCGGAGCTGCCGCGTGGGCTGCAATCGAACTTGCGAAAATGCCGGAAAACGAGGGCAAGACAATCGTAGTGCTTCTCCCCGATACCGGCCAGCGTTATCTTTCCACCATGCTTTTTGCATTCGACGAAAAACCTCTGTAGGAATGAATCAGGAGCAGACCAACAACCCGCTGATTTACCGTTCGGAGACGGTAGAGAGGCTCTGCCGCCCGCTCACGGAGCCCGGACCCGTACTTGCAGGCCATACGGGACGCCTGCCGTCGGTTGAGCGCCTGAACCATATAATCAGGCTCGTGAGCGAAGTGATGTTTCCCGACTTTTTTGACGATCAGACACCCTCGCGCCGCGTGTTTCCGAGTGCCACGGCCGTGCGCCTCGACGAGATTTCCGAGGAACTTTCCCGACAGATCCGCCGCGCTATCCGGCTTACCCCTCCCGGCTCCCGTCCCTCCGACCCGGGAGCCATTGCGGCTGAGACGGCCGAGGAATTCATAAGGCGGTTGCCCGACCTGCGCGACATTCTGCTTACCGACGTCGACGCCATGTATGCCAATGATCCCGCTGCCAACGACCGCTCGGAGGTTATCTTCTGTTATCCCGCATTCAAGGGCATGATGTACTACCGCCTCGCCCACGCCCTCCTGGAAATGAACGTGCCGCTGCTGCCGCGCATCATCACCGAGTCGGCCCATTCGCTTACCGGAATCGACATTCATCCGGGAGCCGTGATCGGCCCCTATTTCAGCATTGACCATGGAACGGGCGTGGTGATCGGGGAGACCTGCCGCATCGGTCACCACGTGAGCATCTATCAGGGCGTTACGCTCGGCGCCCGTAATTTCGTGCTCGACGACAGCGGAAAGCCAATCAACCTGCCGCGGCATCCCATTCTCGAGGACTACGTGACGGTCTACTCCAACGCTACGATTCTCGGACGCATCACCGTGGGGCACCACGCAGTGGTGGGCGGCAACGTGTGGGTGACACGCGACGTTCCCCCGCATGCCCGTCTGCTTCAGCGTGCCCCGCTTGAGACAAAGTTTGACGGCGGTCTGGGTATCTGAGAAAATAAAATTTAGAATTTAGAATTTAAAATTCTGATTGCATATCCGCATTATGCAGAGAGTATTATTCCATTCAACGGTTTTCGGACCTATACATTCGCGGCGTCTCGGCACGTCGCTCGGTGTGAATCTCAGTCCCGACGACGGGAAAGTGTGCTCCTTCGACTGCCTCTACTGCGAGGCGGGCTACAACGCGCAGGGCACCGGTACCACCGGCCTCCCCCCGCGCGAAAAGGTGCGCGCCGACCTTGAGACGAAGCTCCGCGCTATGAACGAGGCTGGCGAGCGCCTCGACGTAATCACCTTTTCCGGCAACGGCGAACCGACCCTCCATCCGGATTTCGAGGGAATTGTGGACGACACCATAGCCCTGCGCGACGAATATTTCCCCGATGTGAAGATTTCGGTGCTCAGCAATTCCACCCGGCTCGGAAAGCCGTCGGTTGAGCGGGCGCTCCGCCGTGTAGACAACAACATTCTGAAACTCGACTCAGCCATAACGCCCACCATGCGGCTCATCGACCGCCCGGTGTCGGCTGATTTCACCTCACAGAAGGTAATCGGGGAGCTGTGCCGGTTTGGCGACAGTTGTATAATACAGACCATGCTCCTCCGCGGCGAGCACGACGGAAAGAGAGTCGACAACACCACCCCGGAAGAAATAGCCGCACTGCTCGATGCTTATTCCCGCATCCGTCCGCGCGAGGTGATGCTCTATTCCATCGACCGCAAGACCCCCGAGGAGCACCTCGAAAAGGTGAGTCGCGAGGAGCTGGAGAAAGTGGCAGAGAAAGTCCGTTCGCTTGGTATCAATACTATTGTCAGCTGAAAAATGGAAGTTCTTACTCCGCAACCGCTCCGCCAGGGTGACCGCATAGCCATCTGCGCCCCTTCGAGCATCATAAAGCCCCAGTGTGTCTACGAGGCCATGGACGTGCTGCGCGACCAGGGTTGGGATCCCTACGTGACGCCTAACACCTTCGACCGTTTCGGCACTTACTCCGGAACCGACCGCCAGCGCGGCGACGACGTTGTGCAGGCGCTCTCCGATCCTTCGACACGTGCAATCATCTGTGCCCGCGGCGGCTACGGTTTCGTGCATCTGCTTGAGCGGCTCGACAGTCTCGATTTCCGCTCCGACCCGAAATGGGTGGTAGGCTACAGCGACATAAGCGCCTTCCATGCCCTGATGACACGTCATGGCATTGCGTCGCTCCACGCTCCCATGACCAAGCACATAGCCACCCACAAGGGGGAGGACGAGGATTCGCAGCGACTCTTTGCGATTCTGCGCGGCGAACTGCCGCCGGTGGAAATAGAACCGAACGAATTTGATCGTCGCGGAAAGGTGACAGCACCTGTTACAGGCGGCAATCTCGCCGTGATTGCAGGACTATTCGCCACACCTTTCGACGTCATAAAACCCGGCAACATTCTGTTTATCGAAGATATAGCCGAGCCGGTCTACAAGGTGGAGCGTATAATGTACCAGCTCCGGCTCAACGGCGTGCTCGGCAAACTTGGCGGCCTGATTGTAGGACGTTTTACCGATTATAAGCCCGATGCCGACTTCGAGTCGATGGAGGGCATGATTTCCGCCATGCTCCGGGGCTACGACTACCCCGTGGCGTTCGGAATGCCATTAGGCCATGTCGACCACAACATTCCGATGCCTTGCGCTCTCACCGCCACCCTCGACGTCACCTCCTCCGGTGCCACCCTGACCTGGGAGTAAGATATTGAAAAAAGAATCCGGCTTGAGGCGATTTTCGCAAATCGCTTCAGCCGGAATTAAACAATAGCTTATTCAATAAAATAGATTACACCTATGAGGGCGTAGCTCGTTATCTGTTTTTCCGATGCAAAGTTACAACCTGTTGTGATTGTGTGAAATACCCAATTATAGGTATTTTTCATGCTCTCTGTGCCACTGACCCTATTCGGGATTTACTGCAAATTTGCAGTAAATCCCGAATAGAACTGCGCCGGAAAAGCGTCGGAGAGGCGATATATGGGGCCAATGTAAAAAAGCGGTTGTTAAAAACATCGTAAAAGCCCTGGAAGGGCGATATAACTTAACCCATAGGAGCTGTGGGCAAACCGTCACCTCCCCACATTCGAGGCGAGCCGCGGAGCCGCGACGCCTCGAAACCGGCGTTAGCCAAAGCACGCGAATTTTTAACATTTCAACCGACTTTTGCGATTGATCGGATATATGCTGAACTTCAGCAAAAATAATCCCTCGGTCAGAAGATTGCGACATTATCGCAATGGTGTCTGACGAATCGTGTATTATCTTTGCACTGTCGGTCGTAGGGGACAGGGCGGATTAATCGGCAGCGGTGATGAGGAAGCGGGTACCGTCGTAGCGGAAATCGATTACCCCCATGGCGTAGAGGGTGACTGTGAGTTCTTCCGCCGCCTGAAGCGATATATGGGCGCTTACGGCGAAATCATGGAGGGTTGTCCCTGTGGCAGCAAGCTCGAGCAACTGTTTTCCGGCATCGGTCAGTGGCATTACGGTGGCCGCAGAGGCGGCACGCCGGCGCCATGCGCTGACCATGAGAGGCGGTGCCGATATGTTTTCATCAGCCACCCGGTAGTAAGCGCGGAGTTTGCCTTCCGGTTCTTTAACCATAACGGGCTTTTCGGGCGCCGCGGCGATCTCCACACGCACCACTATGGCTCCCCCTTCGCATCGGAACGGGGTGATTTCGAGTTTCTGAGGAGGGATGCAGTACATTTCCGCGGCCTGCTCCACAACGAAGATGTCTTCCTCGTTGCGTACTCCGGCCACGACGCCGTTGTCCTTCACGCCCACGAGCAGCCGGCCGCCGCTGTTGTTGGCGAAAGCCGAGATGCTGCGGGCTATCTTCCGGGCGTCGGATATGGCGAATTTGAAATCCTGATGTTCGTGTTCGCCCTCTTCGATTAGCCGGGCTATATAGTATTTCCCTTTTATACCCTTGAGGTCTTTCATTTCGGAGTGTCGGAAATGCGGCTCAGAAGGGTGTGAAGAATTTCGAAAGTGCGCTTGGGGGCATCTTCCCAGAAGTTTTCATACTGGCTGATGTTGTCGGCCCCCCCGGGGGTGTCGGAGATGACGCGCATGCAGTAGAAGAGCACGCCCTTGAGGTTGCACACCTGAGCTATGGCTGCCGATTCCATGTCGACAGCCTTTACGTCGGGGTAGACACTGCGGATGAATTCCACTTCGGAAGGCTTCGACACGAAGAGATCGCCCGATGCGATCAGACCGCGCTTTACCCGCGGATCGTTCAGATCGTCGAGCAGATGCATGTTGACGGTCTCGAAGTATTTCGGGCATCCGGGCACCTGTCCCCATTCCTCACCTATGCACCAGAAGTCGTGGTAAGCCACGCGGTCGGCTATCACCACGTCGAGCACTCCGGCGTCGGAACCCGTTCCGCCCGCAACTCCGGTGTTGATTACGATTTCGGGCTCGAAAACATCGATGAGCGTCAGGGCGCCCATTGCCGCGTTGACTTTTCCGATACCGCACTGCATGGCTACGACGTCATTGCCGGCAACGGTGCCGATATGGAAGGTGAAATTGTTCTTTACCGTCTCATGACGGTTTTCGAGCAGCGGAAGGAGCAGGTCAAGCTCCTTCCGCATGGCTACGATTATGCCTATTTTCATTTTGTGTCAGGATTTTGGATGGATTTCGGAGATTCAGTCGAGCAGATCGGGGCGCAGGCGGCGTGTGCGCTCAAGAGCCTGTTCGTGGCGCCAGTCGTCGATCTTCGCCTGATGTCCCGACAGAAGGATGTCGGGCACACCCCAGCCTTTGTACTCGGCCGGACGGGTGTAGACGGGGGGTGCCAGCAGGTTGTCCTGAAACGAGTCGGAAAGCGCGCTCTGCTCATCGCCGATGGCACCCGGAATGAGGCGCACGATGGCGTCGGTGATTATTATGGCGGGAATTTCGCCGCCGGTGAGCACGTAGTCGCCGATGGAGATTTCACGGGTCACGAGGTGATCGCGCACACGCTGATCCACCCCCTTGTAGTGCCCGCAGAGAATTATGATGTTCTCGCAGAGCGACAGGGAGTTTGCCATCGGCTGGGTGAGTCGTTCCCCGTCGGGGGCGGTGAAGATCACCTCGTCGTAGTCGCGCTCGGCTTTCAGCGCCGATATGGCACGGTCGATGGGCTCGATCTGCATCACCATGCCTGCCTCGCCGCCGAAAGGATAGTCGTCGACCTTGCGGTAGCGGTTGGTGGTGTAGTCGCGGAGATTGTGGACTACGATTTCCGCCAGACCTTTGTCCTGGGCGCGTTTGAGTATGGAGCACCCCAGGGGCGACTCGAGCATTTCGGGCAGTACGGTAAGAATGTCGATTCTCATCTCGCGGAATTATTTCTTCTTACCCTGACGCTTCTGCTGCTCGCGCAGAGCTGCCTGCTGCTGGCGCTGCATCTCTTCGAGGCGTGCCATGAAACCGCTCTTTTTGCGGGGTTTACGGGCGTTTTCTGCCATCTGGGCGCGCATCTTGTCTTCGCTTACAACGTGGCGGAACACGTAGGTCTGCACGATGGTGATAAGCAGTGACAGGAAGTAGTAGTAGCTCAGGCCGGCGGCGTAGTTGTTGAAGAACACGAGGAACATAAGCGGCATGAGATACATCATCCACTTCATGCCGGGCATTGCCGACTGCGATGGCTGGTTCTGCATGTTGATGCGCGTGTAGAGTATGTTAGTCACGGTCATCAAAAGGCAGAAGAGGCTTATATGGTTGCCGAAATAGTTGGTGATCAGGGGTATGTTGCCGCTCCACGATATGATGGCGTCGGGTGCGGAGAGGTCTTTCGCCCAAAGGAACGATTCGCCGCGCAGCTCTATGGCAGAGGGGAAGAACGAGAACATCGCCACGAGGATAGGCATCTGCAGAAGCAGAGGCAGACAGCCCGACATCGGGTTGGCGCCGGCGCGCGAGTAGAGAGCCATGGTCTCCTGCTGGCGCTTCATGGCGTTTTCGTTGCCCGGATACTTGTCGTTGATGGCTTTGATTTCAGGCGCGAGCAGACGCATGCGGGCCTGCGACATGTAACTCTTGTAGGTGAACGGGAAAAGGATAATCTTTATGAACACCGTCAGCAGGAAGATGATCAGACCGTAGCTGGTGATGAACTTGCCGAGGAAAGTGAATACCGGAATCACTATGAGGGTGTTGATCCAGCGGAAGATGGGCCAGCCCAGCGGTATCACCTTCGTAAGGTGCATGTTGTCGTCGGGATAGATGGTGGTCTCGAGCTCGCTCATGAGCGGGTAGAGGTTCGGGCCGAGGAAGAACACGAACGATGCGGGCTCTTCGAGCTTGGGAGAATATTCGAGAGTGGTCTGCGACTGCATGAACTTGAGGTAGTCGGGGTCGTTCTTCAGCACTGCCGACTGAAGTTCGGCCGACGAGAAGTTCTTGTCGGCCATGAGGATGGCGGAGAAGAACTGATTTTTGTAACCGATCCACTTAACGCGCTCGTCGAGATCCTCGCGGGCGTCGCTCCCCTCGCTGAGATTGTCTACGTCGCCGTCGGGGAACATATAATAGAGGGCGCTGTTGCGTTCCTCAAACATACGGCCGGCCTCGTTGCGCTGCATCTTGAGATCCCAGCTGAAATCCATCGAGGCAACGTTGGCGGGGACAATCTTGGTCATTCCCTGCTGCACAACATCCATTTTCACCAGGTAGGAACCGGGGAGAAGCGTGTAGCGGAGAGCCCATGAGGCGCCGTCGCCGAGGTCAAGGCGCATCTCAACCACCGAATCGCTGACCACGGCAGGGTTGAAGTAGAATTCGCGGGTGTCGAAGCGCTGGTTTGCGGTGGTGATGGTGAATCCATAGTTGCCCGTTTCGGGCGACATAAGGGTCACTTTAGTGGAGTCGTAACGGTTGTAGTTGTTGAGGGTGGCGCGCGAGATTATGCCACCTTTGTTGGAGATTTCAAGAGTGAGATTCTCGTTGGCGAGTTTCACGGTGGTGGAATCGCCGCTCAGATAGCGGGCGAATCCGCGGTATTTCGCGGCGTTGCGCAGCCCGTCGCGCAGCGACGTGATGGCGGCCTTTGCAACCGAGGGCTTGAAATCATCCCAGTTGTTGGCGAGCATCTGTTCTACGGGCACCTCGCTGCCGTCAACGGATACTGTTCCGCC
>ULUG01075519.1_pt1 | contig 45581 bp, 44 predicted proteins | sample 1958331 | NCBI WGS metagenome assembly ULUG01 (sample SAMEA4835755, study PRJEB28245) | human gut metagenome | biome: gut microbiome; material: fecal sample | place: Denmark | collected 2008
CTTCGCCCATCAGCGGGGAGATTCTTCCGAAGCGGTGGGCGCGCAGCGCAGCGATGTCGTCGAGTGCGATGTAGATCGCGTTCTCGCCCTCTCCGCGGGCGGCGTGTCCGCTCTTTCCGTGCGCGGCGCCGTCGATCACCAGCAGGCTGCGCTCGCTGGTCGCGGCCTTCATGCCCGTGGGCTCGCCGACGATGGCCCATTCGGGGAGGTTCAGCTCTTGGGCCAGAGGACCGTCCGGAGCGAACACAGCCTCGGCCCCGCCGCTACCCGACCTCTCCTCCTCGCAGCCGAGCACCAGCAGCAGGTTGAAGGGCAGATGTTGTCCAAAAAAATGGCGGAATGTGGCAATCATCGACACCACACTGCCGCCATCGTCATTAGCTCCGAGTCCGTAGATTATGCTGTCGTCGGTCCCCGGGTCATAGGGGTCGCGGGTGTAGCCGTCGGCGGGGGGAACGGTGTCGACATGCGCCAGCATGGCGAGGGTCTTCCTCTCAGGACTGAAATCCCGGCAGGGGACGATCAGGTTGTTGCCGTGGCGGCGGTGGGGGAGGCCGGAGGAATCGAGGAACGAAGAAAGGAGGGAGCATGCCCCGTCTTCCCCGAAGGACGGCGAAGGTATGCGTATCAACTGCCTCAGCAGGTCGATGTATTCTCCAGCCTTAGTCATTGAGTGTCAGCCTTGTTCCCGTGTCGTGCAGCAAATCCGACGAGTGCTTGATGACTACCGAGGCCGCTCCCTGGCGCAGGGCCGCAAAAGAATTTTCGAGCTTCGGAATCATGCCTTCGGCTATGCGGCCCTCGGCCTTCAGCCTGTCGAATTTTTCCGGCCCGATCGACGGTATCACGCTGGTCTCGTCAAATTTGTCGTAAAGTACGCCATTTTTTTCGAAACAATAAAGAAGTTCTGCATTTAATGCTGCAGAAATGCTCGACGCCACGGTGTCGGCGTTGGTGTTGAGCAGGTTTCCGCGGCCGTCGTGGTTGATTGCGCAGAAGACGGGCACCAGTCCGGAGTCCAGAAATCCGCGTATCGCCGCCGAGTTGACGGATGCCGGGGTCACGTCGCCGACATAGCCGTAGTCTACGAGCGTACAGCCATCGGAGAGAGTTTTCGGAGGACGTCTGCCGGCGGTGATCACCGAGGCGTCGCAGCCCGACAGTCCCAGCGCGTTGCATCCGGCGGCCTGGAGCAGGGCGCTTATGTGCTTGTTGCACCAGCCGGCGTAGACCATGGTCACGATGCGCAGCGTGTCCTCGTCGGTCACGCGCCGCCCTTCTATCATCTTGGGTTCCATGCCCAGCTGCTTCTGCATCCTGCTGGCAAGGGCTCCGCCGCCGTGGACGAGCAGCTTGGGGCCCTGGAGCTGCGCGAAGTCACGGCAGAACTGCCGCAGCAGCTCCTCGTTGTCAACCACGTTCCCGCCTATCTTGACTACTTTGATCATATTCGGAACTTCATTGACCTTAATGTATATGCTCTCGAGAGGCTAGCCGCCCGCGGCTGTGAGCGGGCGATGCGGAGCATCGATGGAGCGCAGCGGAACCTCGAGAGAGCATATACATTAAGGTCAGATAGTTTTCAGTATTTGCTTTAGCACTGCTTGCGCGGAGACCACGCGGTTCGCGGCTTCAGGGATGACCAGCGAGCGGGGCCCCTCGATCACGTCGTCGGAGACGATCATGTTGCGGCGCACGGGGAGACAGTGCATGAAGAAGGCGTCGTTCGTCAGGGCCATCTTCTCGGAAGTCACCGTCCAGCTGCGGTCGCCGCACAGCACCTTGCCGTAGCCGGGACCGTCGGGCACCGACCAGTTCTTGGCATACACGAAGTCGGCGCCGCGCAGAGCCTCGTCCTGGTCGTGGGTCACCACCGCGCCGCCGGTGAATTCGCGGGGCAGGTCGTAGCCCGCGGGATTCGCTATCACGAAGTCGTAGCCCGCGAACTCCATGCCCTCGGCGAAGGAGTTGGGAACGGCCTGGGGCAGGGCCTTGGGATGGGGCGCCCAGGTCATCACCACCTTCGGCCTGGCCTTGGTCTTGTGCTCCTCGATGGTGATTATGTCGGCGTAGGTCTGCAGCGGATGCCTTGTCGCTGCCTCCATGCTGAACACCGGCTTTCCGGAATATCTGATGAACTGGTTCAGCACCTCCTCGCCGTAGTCGCGCTCCCTGTCCTCGAGTCCGGCGAACGAGCGTACGCCGATGATGTCGCAGTAGCAGCCCATCACGGGGATAGCCTCGAGCAGATGTTCGCTCTTGTCGCCGTCCATGACGACTCCGCGCTCGGTCTCGAGCTTCCACGCACCCTGGTTCACGTCGAGCACGATTACGTTCATGCCGAGGTTCAGCGCCGCCTTCTGCGTGCTGAGCCTGGTGCGCAGGCTGTTGTTGAAGAACACCATGAGCAGGGTCTTGTTCCGTCCGAGCTCCTGGTCGGCGAAGGGATGCTCCTTCACGTATCTGGCGGCCTCCATCGCGTCGTGAAGGCTGCCAAGCTGCTTTATTGAAGTGAAATGTCTCATTTTCCTGTATTATTTGAAGTGAGCTCCCTCCAGCTGCCGATGAAGCGGTCGGCGGTCTCTACGCTGAGCGTGAGGGAGGGGAGCAGGCGTATGACCTTCGGTCCCGCGGCGCCGGTGAAGAAATGCCTCTCGAACAGCAGTCGGTCGCGCAGGCCGATGAATTCGTCCTTGAGTTCCAGTCCTATCATCAGGCCCTTTCCGCGGTATTCAGCGAGCGCGGGGTCGAGACCTTCGGGGCCGTTGAACGCCTGACGGAAATGCTCCCCGACGCGGGCGGCGTTTTCTATTAGATGTTCATTCTCGATCACGTCGAGCACCGCCAGAGCCGCCGCGCAGGCGAGATGGTTGCCCCCGAAGGTGGTTCCGAGCATTCCGTATTCCGGCTTGATGGCAGGAGAAATCAGCACTCCGCCTATGGGGAAGCCGTTGGCCATGCCCTTGGCGGTGGTTATGATGTCGGGGCGTATTCCGGAGAACTGGTGAGCGAAGAAGCGGCCGCTGCGTCCGTAGCCCGACTGGATCTCGTCGGCGATGAGCAGGGTGCCGTGCCTGTCGCAGAGGCGGCGCAGCTCGCGGAGGAAGTCTTCCGAGGGTTCATATATTCCGGCGACGCCCTGTATGCCCTCGATGATCACGGCAGCGTACTGGCCTCCGGAGAGTTCCCGCTCCACGGCTCCGATGTCGCCGAGAGGCACGAAGCCCACGTGGCCGCTCTCGTTGAACGGCGCGCGTATCTTCGGGTTGTCGGTCACGCCCACGGCGCCGCTGGTACGGCCGTGGAAGGCCTTGCTGAATGCGAGCACCCTGGCTCTGCCGGTTGCGAACGAAGCGAGCTTCATCGCGTTCTCGTTGGCCTCCGCACCGCTGTTGCAGAGGAACAGGCTGTAGTCGTCGTAGCCGCTGAGTCTTCCGAGCCGGGCCGCCAGTTCGGTCTGCAGGCTGTTTTTTACCGCGTTGGAGTAGAAGCCGAGCCTGGAGAGCTGACGGCTGACCACCTCCACGTAGTGAGGATGGCAGTGGCCTATGCTGATGACCGCGTGGCCGCCGTAGAGGTCGGTGTATTCGGTGCCGTCTGCGGTCCAGAGGGTGGTGTCGAGTCCGCGCACGGGCTCGATGTCCCAGAGTTTGTAGACTTCGAAGAGGTTCATGTCAGAATGCTGAGGCTTTGAGTTTGAGTCCGATGTCTTCAGGCAGTCCGAACATCAGGTTCATGTTCTGGACGGCCTGGCCGGAGGCTCCCTTGAGCAGGTTGTCGATTACGGAGCATACGACGAGCTTTCCGCCGTGCTTCTCGACGTGGAGCAGGCACTTGTTGGTGTTGACCACCTGCTTGAGGTCGAGCGGCCGGTCGCAGATGAAGGTGAATGCCGCGCCGGCATAGTAGTTCTCGTAGAGCGCCGCGGCTTCATCTTCCGGAAGCGGGCAGTCGAGATGGACGGTCGCGAAGATACCCCTCGCGAAGTCGCCGCGCATGGGCACGAAGTTCACCGGAGCTGAGAATCCCGGCTGCAGCAGTCCGAGATTGCGGGTGATTTCGGCAAGATGCTGGTGCTCGAAGACCTTATATACCGATATGTTGTCGCTGCGCCAGCTGAAATGCGTGGTCGGCGAAGGCTTGACCCCCGCGCCGGTCGAGCCGGTGATTGCCGTCACGTTGATTTCCGAACCCAGGCGGCCGGCGTGTGCGAGCGGCAGCAGGGCGAGTTGTATGGCTGTGGCGAAACAGCCCGGATTGGCGACGCTGGCGGCCTTGCGTATGCGTTCGCGCTGCATCTCCGGCAGGCCGTAGACATAGCCTTCGCTCTCGTCCCGGAAGTCCTGCGCGAGGTCTATGACCTTGAGCCCCTGCGGGCGCTTGTGATTCTGCCAGAACTCGCGGCTCTTTCCGTGGCCCGAGCAGAGGAAGAGCACGTCCGCGTCCGCAAGATCGAAGCTGTCGCAGAAGCGGATGTCCGTGTCGCCGAAAAGGCCTTCGTGCACCTCGTGCACATGTTTTCCGGCGTTGCTTTCCGAGTGTATGAACGCGAATCCGGCTTCGGGATGATTGACGAGCAGGCGTATCAGTTCGCCGGCGGTGTAGCCCGCGCCACCTATGATTCCGACCCTGATCATATCATCTCGTCCTTATGGTTGCCGTAGTAGACCCTCAGGGGAGTGGACAGAACCTTGATGAAGCCCTTGGCGTCTTCGGCGGTCCATCCTTTCTGGGTCTCGCCGTATTCGCCGAGCTTCGACTTCACGAGGTCGTCGGGGGAGTCCACGCCCACTGTCGAGAACGACCAGGGACGCAGTTCGAGGGTCACGGTTCCGTTGACGTTGCGCTGGCTGCTCTCGAGCATGGCCTCGATGTCGCGCATCACGGGCTCGAGATACTGGCTCTCGTGCAGGAACATTCCGTACCAATTGGCCACCTGGTCCTTCCAGTACTGCTGCCATTTGGAAAGCGTGAACTTCTCCAGGAACTTGTGCGCCCCGATGATGAGCATGGGGGCGGCGGCCTCGAAGCCCACGCGGCCCTTGATGCCTATTATTGTGTCTCCCACATGCATGTCGCGGCCGATTCCGTAGGCTGCGCCGATTTCCTCGACCGCCTTTATCGCCTCGATTCTGTCGTCGTAGGCTTTCCCGTTGACCGAGCAGAGCTCTCCTCCGGAGAATCCGAGGCTCAGGATTTCGCTGCCTGTCCTGGTGATCTGCTTGAGGTAGGCCGCCTCGGGCAGCCCCTCGCGCGAGTCGAGTATCTCTCCGCCACAGATCGAGGTGCCCCAGATGCCCACATTGTAGGAGTACTTGAGCTTGGCGAAGTCCGCGTCGAAGCCGTGGGAGTTCAGGTAGTCGACCTCCTCCTTGCGGCTGAGGTTGCCGTCGCGGGTCAGGGTGATGATCTCCATGTCGGGACACATCACGAGGAAGGTCATGTCGAAGCGCACCTGGTCGTTGCCGGCGCCGGTGGAGCCGTGTGCTATCGCGTCGGCCCCGATCTCCCGGGCGTATCTCGCTATCGCCATGCCCTGGAAGATGCGCTCGGAAGACACGGATATCGGATAGGTGCCATTGCGAAGCACGTTGCCCCATATCATGTACTTGAGGCTCTTGTCATAGTACTCCCGGGTGACGTCGAGGGTCACGTACTTCGAGGCCCCGAGTCTGTAGGCGTTTTCCTCGTTGGCCTTCAGCTGCTCTTCGCTGAAGCCTCCGGTGTTTGCGCAGGCCGCATGGACCTCGTAGCCTTTCTCCTTGGCGAGATACATCACGGTGTAGGATGTATCGAGGCCGCCGCTGAACGCGACGACAACTTTCTTCTTATTGTTCATGGTTTTCGGGTTTTTCTTCAGGGTGATGGATGACAAGATGCTCCTTCGGATCGTAGAGCAGTCCGGTGCAGATGCACATCTTGTAGTCGTGGTTCTTGAGAATCTCGAAATGGCGGCAGCCCTCGCAGCCCTTCCAGAATTCAGGGTCGTCGGTGAGCTCCGTGAAGGGGACCGGGCGGAAGCCGAACTCGTAGTTCATCTTCATGACCGCGGCTCCGGTGGTGATGGAGAATATCTTGGCCTCGGGGAAGAGGCGGCGGGAGAGCAGGAAGGTCTGCTCCTTTATCATCTTGGCCACGCCCATGCCCCTGTAGGCATGAGCGACGATGAGGCCGGAATTGGCTACGAAACTCTTGCCTCCCCAGGACTCGATGTAGGAGAAGCCGGCGAAGTCGCCGTCGCCGGTCACGGCTATCACGGCCTTGCCCGCCCTTATCTTCCCGCAGATGTATTCGGGAGTGCGCTTGGCGATTCCCGTCTTGCGCTCAAGAGAGGAGATGTAGATTTCGCGGCAGATGGTCTCTGCGAATCTGGTGTGGCTCTCGTCAGCCACGCATACGTTTATCTTCATTTCTGCATATAAAGTCCCTAACGGCAAGACAAACCTGGATTGTCAATTGCAATTTTCATTAAGGACGAAAATTCTTTGCTACTTTTGGGGTACTATGAAAATTTCCGGATTGTGGGAGGGTTCTACGCCTCCTAAATTCGGCAGAAGACAGAATATCTCGTAAAGATTGAATTCATAGCGCGGCAAAGATACACAATAAATTCAATGAAACAAATTTCCGTCGGCAGAGTCAACGGGTGGGGCGGAGTCAACGGGCAAGTGCGGCACGGGAATCCTCCGGTGCGCCGATCCACCCGGTGGAAGCGCATCCCATGCCGGAGCATATTCCATAGCCGCCGGAGACATTGCCGCTGCTGATGAAGGGCGGAATCAGGCCTGAGCCGATCAGAGCTTCGTTCGTCTGCGGATTGAGATATTCGTAGGCCTGTCGGGAGAGACTGTAAAGCTCCACTTTGTACAGCGTGCGCCGGAAAACCCTGTAGTCGGGAGTCGTCGCCCAGTATTTGTCCTCATCGTAGGGTATGTCCACGGTTATTTCAATTTCCGCTGTCTTTCCCCCGTCATCTTCGAAGACCAGCATGTTCCGGCCGTTGACTCTGCATTGGGCGATGGACGGGCTTCCGAGGAGCTGGTCGTCACGGGATTCAATGGACGATTCCGCCTCGTACTCGAACTGCATGGGTGAGATTTCTGTTTCCGGTTCCTTCTCGGGATCAGTGTATGTCGTTTCCAGACGGCGTTCTCCCAGGATTGCTATTCCGTAGTAACGCTTGTCTCCGGATGCGTCATCTCTCCTGACAGTGAATCTGTGGCGCAGGGTGCCGTAATTGTATATTTCCCGGCTCATCTCCATGTCGGCGTGTGCCGGGATGGAAGTGACCGACTCGACGGACGGACAGTCGCCGGCCTCGGCCCGCACTGACACGACATCGCCTGTCTTCAGCACTGTTTCTACAAAATAGGTGTATACCTGATCGTCTTCGGAATAAGGTTTCGGGACGAATGATTTGTCATTTATCCTGAAGTCCAGGCTGATATCGGACAATTCCTGCGAAGCGTCCGGTTCTGTAACCGGAATGGCTGCTGCGAGCCTGACAAATGTAGTGTCAGAGCCGTCGGAAGGAAAGCACTCAAGGAATATGCGGCTGCCTTCCGGCTCTATAGGGAAGTCGATTTCGCGCTCGCAGGCGGAAGCCGCAAGCAGCAGTGTGGCACAACATATGGCGAATCCTGTTTTCATCGTCAGAATTTCAAAGTGTAGCTGAATGACGGGATTATGGGTACGAAAGAGTAGCCAGTCGCAACAGGCTTTAGTTCCTCGTTGGTGGTCACCCTCATCATGATGGGGTTCATCCTGCAATAGGCGTTGTATATGCTGATGTTCCAGATGCGCTCGTTGCCCCGTTTTGTCCTCTTGCGGAAATTGCAGCTGATGTCCAGCCGGTGATAGTCGGGCAGCTTGGCATTGTATGGTTCTGAAAAGAGAAATCTGGACCCGCCGTCGGGCAGACTGACAGTGTGCTCCGGAACCGTGACCCGGTTCCCGCTGTGGAAGTTCCAGGTCGCGTTCATGTCGATGTGCTCGTTGATGCGCCATGAGCCGGTCAGAGTCAGCTTGTGTCTGTTGTCGAACCTGTCTCTGAACCACGAGTCCAGAAGCGCATCGAACTTCCTTTCGCTCCATGACAGGGTATAGAAGGCTGAGCCCCTGAATTTCCCGGAAAGATATTGCAGTTCGATTTCCGCGCCGTACGAGCGGCCTCTTCCGCTTACGAACTCGTCCTCCCATCTGTCGATGGACGGGAAAAGAGAGCCGTTGCCTGAGTAGATGAGGCAGTTCTCGATTGAGCGATAATATCCGCTGACATCCAGGTGCAGCTTTCTTGAAAGGCGGACATAAGTTCCTGCGGTGACCTGATGTGAATCCGATGGCCTGATTCTGTCCGTGGAGGGCATCCACAGGTTGGTCGGAAGGTCGAGATATATCGATGACAGAAGGTGGTCATACTGACTTGCGGCCTCGTAGGAAGCCTTCACGATTACGCCTTCTGACAGGTTGTAGCTTGTGGAGATTCTGGGCTGAGGCCTGAAATAGGCGGCCCCTTCGGAAAAGTATCCGTCAAGCCTTATGCCGGCTGTGAGGCTGAAAGGGCCGTAGGTCATTTCGTCTTCGACGAACACCGAGGCCTCATCGCTTCTGTAATCTTCAATCGAAGAAACGGAAGAAGAGAGCCTGTCGTCGACATTGCGCTCCTCGGAGCGTGACGGATTGAACCAGCTGCTCCGGTATTCGATTCCGGCGGACAGATTGTGATGTGAGGCTGAATGAAGGAATATGCTTCTGAAGCCTGCGGCGGTGACATTGCCCGCCGTGTTTCCGGCAGAACCTGTCGATGTCAGTATTTCATTTGAGAAGTCGTCGGTCTTCTGCCAGTCCCGTATATTGGAAAAGGCTCTGGAAAAGTAGAGCAGCGTATTTATTCGGGAGTTCCGGGAGATGAGGTGCTTCCAGCCTGCCGAAGCCGCGAGGTTCCCCCATTTCATTTTAAGGCTCGTGCCGCTCTCCGAATAGTAGATTTCCTTTCCGTAGTATTTCTCTTCAGTTGTATTACTGTAATTGAAATTGTCAGAACCCATGTAGAAGCGCAGGTTCAGAATGTCGCGCGGGCCCGGGGTGTAGGTCAGGTTCAGGTTGGAGTCGAAAAGCGCGTAGCCTCCGTTTGTCTTTGTCTTGTTTCCGCTGTTTTCTATTGCGAGCACCGGGGCGACGAGGGCGTCGAGCCAGCTTCTGCGTATCGCTATGTCGTATGACAGCTTGTTCCTGACGATGGGTCCGTTGAGGTTTATCCTGCCGTCTATCAGTCCGACGGATACCGAACCTCCGAAATCCTCCATCGAGCCGTTTTTTGTCCTGATGTCGACTATCGACGAAAGTCTGCCGCCATAGCGCGCAGGGAAGCCGCTTTCATAGAAGTCCAGCGATTCGATCACGTCAGTGTTGAACGAGGAGAAGATTCCTGCAAGATGTGACACCTGGAACAGAGGGACGCCGTCAAGCATGAAAAGATTGTCGCTGCCGTCGCCGCCGCGGACATAAAGACCCGACATCAATTCCATTCCTGAAGCGACTCCGGGGAGATTCTGAAGGAATTTCACGACATCAGGCGATCCCAGGATGGCCGCACCGCCGAGAAGCTCTCCGCCGTCGAAGCGCTTCAGGCCGGTGGATGCTATCGCGGGCCTGGAAGATGAAATGACTGCTCCGGCAAGCGTGTCCGTCATCTCTGCATCCTGAGCCTCCGCCGGAATGCAGACGACCTTCAGTAAGGCAAGAACGGCGCTACAGAGCGTAAGAAATCCTTTCATAGACGAATATTGCCGGTACGGTGATCAGTTCTCCGGAAGCGAAGTCATAGCATGTGCATTCTATCATGGCTTCAATCTTGCCTTTCCGGTCCATTGTGAGCCATACGGCGGAGTTGTCCCGGAAGTCGACGTGGTATATCATGTCGTCATCCTCGGAACTGATGTCATTGTAGCTGCCCGGTCGTATGGACAGCGCTCCTGTCTCGTCTACGGAATACATGAAATCAATGAACATTGTACGGCCGTACAGGTTCGGGGTCTCGTATTCTCCGCTTCTCTTGTCATAATAGACGTCCTGCTTCGGTATTTCAACGGACATGACTTGTTCTTCTCCATATTGTCTTACCGGAAAAACCCGCAGCAGAATATCTCCGGCGCTCCAGAATTTTTCGAATTCATCCAACATGTTTCCGCTCACGATCCCGTCACCGTTGAGATCCAGACTGCGGCCTTGAATGGAGACTGACTTGCACTCGTATTTGCCTCTTATCGTATCGGTAATCCGTTCCAGAGAATCATCTTCAACTTCGGAGCAGGAGACAAGCATGAGCATCATGAGAAGTATGAAGGAAAAGTTTTTCATTTTCTGCGTATAAAATCATGCAAAGTTAACGATTATTGTGATACGATGGTTCTTCTTTTCTGGAAATCCACAGATATATGCCGCTGACGCGCCATTTATACGGCTGCGTCTCGGCAATTGCAAGCAAGCTTGCATTGCTCTCGGCTTCTTCGTATATTTGCCAAGCTGTTCCGAAGACGGACGGCGTTCTGATTTTTTTTGTGTATGAAAAAGCTGATATGTCTTGCGGCGGCTGCATTGGCATGTATCGCCGCTCTTTCTTCCTGCGGCTGGAAAGTCGCTCCTGATGCCGCGGCGCGTTATGAACTGCTCCAAGGAACATGGGAGTCGGTGCATGTGGAGGGACATGACTATTCCACCGACGCCGGGACCGGCGAAAGCGTCTATCATGCCGATTTCGACGAGGACATCCCCGGCCCTTCCCATGAAAGGTATATGAAGATGCGCCTGGACCGCAACAACATGGTCACGGTGCTTGAAATGGGGGATCCGGAGGACCTGACTCTGCCGGCGAGCTTCTCCTATACTTTCGACGGCAGCCGCCTGGGCGGTGTCGTCTTCAGCGGAGACTATGCGGATTACATGAACATAATCAGCATCGACGGGGACAGCATGGTTCTCGAACTCGTCGACAAGGGCCAGGACGAGGAAACGATAGACGACTGTCTGGAGCGTATGACTTTCAACCGGGTGAACGAATAGAGCCATGATGAAGTCAGTCACTATCGCCGCCGCACTCCTTCTTTCCGCGTTGTCGCTCTCCGCCTATGATTACCATGCCGCCGGAGACACGCAGCTGCAGTCCGCCACCGTCAGCCCAGATTCCGTCCGGAATCAGGACGGGGCCTCGAAAAAGAAAAAGGGCCCTTGGGACAGGAAAAAGATAATGAATGTCGCATTTCCCGTGCAGACGCTGTCACCCGACTTCGGCAACGGCCTGGAAAGCAGTCTCGGAGTCGCACTGGTGTCGGGTCGCAGCTTCTATCTTCACCGCAAGCCGATAGCCGGCATGCTCAAGTTCTCGCTGGATTTCGGCTCGGACATCAATTATGTGAAATACAGACCTCTGGACGGTGACTATAATATCTCTCCGGATTCCGGTATAGGCATAAGCGGGCGTCATCAGGCTGACATCGGCCTGTTCTTCGGCCCCGCAGTCACGGTAAATCCCGTCTCGGACCTCAAGATCGGCGTGTATTTCGGGGCCGTGCCTTCGTATTCCCTGATCATGACCGAGTCCGACGTGCTCCACGGCTTCGTGCCGTATTTCACCTACGGAGGGGAGGTTTCCTGGCGCTGGATAGGTGTCGGCGTCGAGGGAAGGAGCGGGGTCGGAACTTATTCGAGCCTCATGGGACTTTTCGGCGGAGCGTCGGGCATGACGTCCGGCTATGGCACCGAAGCCCTGCGCATCTACCTGGCTTTCAGGTTCTGATGATTCTGCCTCAGGCCGCCGCGAGGAAAGCCTCGATATTGGCCAGGACCTTGCGTGACAGCCTTTCCGTGCTCTGTCTCGAACTTCCGGCGACAACCGGGGTGTAGATCACGTTGCTGAAACCCTCAAGCTCCTTCTGGAGAGTGCCCATGCCGGTCTCGTCGCAGAAATAACGGCTGTCCGGATTTGCGTCGAGCCATTCCTTGAGCGCCTCCGTGTCGAAGGTCGGACCTATCGAAGTGTTCATCAGAATCTTGCCGTTTCCGAGAATGCCGAACTGCTCCCGGTGCAGCAGTATCGTGTTTCGGGGCAGGGTGGTGATCACCGCGTCGCATGCGGACAGCAGCTCGTCGAGCTCCATGTATGCTATGCCTTCCGCCTCGGCTTCCGCTTTCCGCGTGCGGCTGAAATATCGTACTTCGCTGCCGAAGAAGCGGAAGGCTCTGGCGCACATGAGCCCTGTGACGCCCAGTCCGATTATTCCGACGGTCATGCCGCCAAGCTCGCAACGGCCGCGTTTCCAGCAGTCTCCTCCGAATCCGTGGAGAAAGCGCACGAGTTCGCTGACGGCGTATTCGACGACTCCCTCGTCGCCGTAGTCGCGCACTCCGCATACACGGATGCCTCTTTCCCTCGCCGCCGCGATGTCCACATTGCAGCTTCTCTCGCTGTAGAGCGTGCAGCACATTCCTATGTATTTTATGCCGGGACAGGCTTCTATCACACGGCGGCTTATTGCGGTCTTGAAGGATACAAGCACGCAGTCGGCGTCTCCGATGCGGCGTATCGTCTCCTCGTCGGAAGCCGGACTGTCACGGTACAATTTCACTGAAGCGGCGAATCTGTCCAGCTCCTTCTCCGCGGCCGGACTTATCAGTATGTTTTCTATGGCGACGATTTTCCTGAACATGGTGAAGCGGTTTTAGGATCATGCGTTTCCAATCCGAGGGCGAAATTACGAAATTCTTTTATAAATTTGTCGGATGTCCAAAAACAGCATGAAGTCATGTGGGTAACAATAATAGTTCTTGCGCTGTCGATAATTTTCTTCGTCAGCGGCAAGGTCAGGTCGGACCTCGTGGCGCTCTGTGCGCTGCTGGCCCTGCTGATTTTCCAGATCCTGACCCCCGAGGAGGGTCTGTCCGGCTTCTCGAATTCCACCGTCGTCATGATGGTCGGACTGTTCGTGGTCGGCGGAGGCATATTCCAGACGGGGCTCGCCAAGATGATAGGCAGCAGGATCATCAAGCTCGCCGGCAAGAGCGAGCTGAAACTGTTTCTGCTCGTGATGCTGACGACCGCGGGAATAGGAGCGTTCGTGAGCAATACCGGAACCGTCGCCCTGATGCTGCCGATTGTGGTGAGCATGGCGGCGATCGCCGGAGCCAATCCCAGCCGTCTGCTGATGCCGCTTGCGTTTGCGAGCAGCATGGGCGGAATGATGACCTTGATCGGTACGCCTCCGAACCTTATTGTCAGCGATGCGCTTGCGGACGCCGGCTATGACAGGCTGTCGTTCTTCACCTTCCTGCCGGTCGGCCTTATCTGCGTGACAGTCGGCACATTGGTGCTGCTGCCGCTGAGCAAGTGGTTTCTCACCAAGCGCCGCAAGTCTGACAATGCCGGTTCGGGAAGCAAGTCGCTCAACGAGCTCGTGAACGAATACGGCCTCTCTGTCAATCTCTTCCGTGTGCGTGTCACGGAGGCCTCGGGTCTTGCAGGAAAGACCATGGGCAGCCTGAACCTGCGCAACGAATACGGTCTGAACATTCTCGAAATCCGCCGTCAGGACAGCAGCGTGCAGCACAGGTTCATGCGCACGGTCAAGCAGTATTCGGCCCCGGATACGGTGCTCGAACCGAACGACGTGCTGTATCTGTCCGGAAGACAGGAGCAGGTCGGGCGTTTCACCGCGGACTACGGGCTTTCGGTCATGGATGACCACAGCACCGAGTCGAACGACGGAGCTTCTCTCGATTTCTACGACATAGGAATAGCCGAGGTTCTGCTGATGTCTTCGTCGAGGTTGCACAACCATACGGTCAAGGAGGCGGATTTCCGTGAGAAATTCAATGTCAACGTGCTCGGTATCCGCCGCAAGCAGGAATATCTGCTGCACGATCTCGGCGACGTGAAGATGCACGCTGGCGACGTGCTCCTGGTGCAGGGCGACTGGAAGGATATCGCCAGGCTCTCCAGGGAGGACGAGGACTGGGTGGTGCTCGGACAGCCGCTTGAGGAGGCCGCCAAGGTGACGCTCGACTACAAGGCCCCGGTCGCCGCCTTCATCATGATTCTGATGATAGTGCTGATGGTCTTCGACTTCATTCCGGTGGCCCCCGTGACCGCCGTCCTCATAGCCGCGGTGCTCATGGTGATGACAGGCTGCGTCAGGGGCATGGAGGCCGCCTACAAGACCATCAACTGGCAGACCATAGTGCTGTTCGCGGCGATGATGCCCATGTCGCTCGCGCTCGAGAAGACCGGAGTCTCAAGTCTGATTTCCGACACTCTCGTGAACAGCATCGGCGGTTTCGGCCCCCTTGTCCTGCTTGCCGGAATCTATCTCACGACATCGGTGATGACTATGTTCATAAGCAATACGGTGACGGCTCTGCTCATGGCTCCGATAGCCCTGCAGAGTGCGATTCAGATAGGAGTGAGTCCTGTTCCCTTCATGTTTGCGGTGACCGTGGCGGCCAGCATGTGCTTCGCCTCGCCGTTCTCCACTCCGCCCAACGCCCTCGTGATGTCGGCGGGTCAGTATTCCTTCATGGACTATGTGAAGGTGGGACTGCCGCTGCAGCTTGTGATGGGCGTCGTGATGGTGCTCGTGCTGCCGCTGCTCTTCCCGTTCTGATATTGTACTGACGTATATAAAATGAGGGCCTGCCGGACGGCAGACCCTCGTTTGCATTTTACATATCGGGTTTGTTGTCTTTCTTGTCTTTTCGGTTTTTATTGTTCTACTTGCAGAGATTGCCGCATTTGTCGAGGTCGAACTTGAACCAGTCGGAGCAGCTCAGATATTCGTAGGGGATGAATTCGAAGCACTGCACATAGACGGTGTTGTTCTCCTTGCAGCTGTAGACGTCGAGCCTCAGGCTTTCCTCCGAACCGGATTCCGTCCAGTCGTGGGCGGAAGGGTCGCCGGCGAGGGCTTCGAGGATCTCTTTCTTGCGGGCCTTGGGATAGAACCTGTGGACGAGCTTGTAGTTGGCTCCGGTTTCGTCCCTGCGGACGCTCTTGAGCACGCAGAGCAGCACGATGCCCACTATGGTGATGAAGCATCCGAGGATGCTGACTGCGATTGATGAAGGTACGAGTATGCATGCGAGTCCGGCGAGCGTGAGGACCAGGGAGAGTACGAGGTCGCGGGCGCTGCGGACGCGGGTGAATTCTTTGTTCATTGGTATTGTTGTCTATTTTTTCTGCATTTCCCTGTCCGCTCGCGGGAGGTTCCGCTGCGCTCCATCGATGCTCCAGTTCAGCCGGATTTGCAATCCGGCTCCGGAGCATCGCCCGCTCACAGCCGCGGGCGGCTAGCCTCCCGCGAGCGGACAGGGAAATGCGACGTCAAACTGATAATTCTATACGTTTGTTAAAAAACGAGCATGACTCCGGACAGGCTTCATACAAGATTCCGATATTGGAATCAATGAACGGGTGTTGTAAGCACTGGACCTGGAGCTGCTGTCGGAAAGAGATGCTTTCCGGCGGGGGGATCAGATCCGGAGGTTCTGGAGGATGACGGGGATGGGGTGCCGGTAGCTGCCTGGCGGCGCGGCGGCCGCGGAATGGAGATATTGCAGCTCAGGGCAGCTGAGACCTATGGTGTCTCCTCCCTTGAACAATATGTTTCTGAAAGCTGAATTGACGCGCCGTGAGCCGCAGTTCAGGGTGCGGGATTTGCCGGAAGGGGCCACCACACCCGAGCCGAAGCGCTCTTCGAGCCTCAGCTCCGGCACGGAATCGTCGGGATTTTCGGTGGCGAGGAGCGCCCCGCAGCAGGTCGGCTGCCTGTCGCCGCCCGCCTTTACGGCCGCTCCGTCGTCTGATGCGCCGTAACTCAGCGCCGACCGGCACAGCAGTGCCAGCAGCAGAACGGAAAGTATTCCGATGAGTCTTTTCATCGGGGACTATCTGCCCGCGACGGCATCTATCTCCACCTTGGCGCCCTTGGGAAGCGCGGCCACCTGGTAGCAGACTCTCGCAGGCTTGTCGCCCTTGAAGTATTCGGCGTAGACTGCGTTCATGGCTCCGAAGTTGCCGATGTCGTCGAGCAGCACCGTGGTCTTCACCACGTCGTCGAAGCTGAGCCCGGCCTCTTCGAGTATGTAGCCGAGGTTGTCGAGCGAGCGGCGGGTCTGGGCCTCGATTCCGTCGGGCATCTCCCCGGTGACGGGGTCGGTGGGCAGCTGTCCTGAAATGAAGAGCGTGCCGTTGAGTTCTATCGCCTGTGAATAGGGTCCGACCGCTGCCGGAGCCTTGGGTGAAGCTATCGTCTTTTTCATTTTGGTCAATCTTATCCTTGCGAAGATACGAAAAATTCCAGTCTTATAGTATATTTGCTCTCCGAATCTCAGCTGACATGCAAGAATATTCTGAAAAAGAGATTTTCCAGAGGACGGAACTGCTCGTCGGAGGCGACGTGCTCGCGGCTTTCCGCTCGGCGAAGGTGATAATCTTCGGAGTCGGGGGAGTCGGCAGCTGGTGCGCCGAGGGGCTGGTGCGTTCCGGCGTGCGCCGGCTGACCATAGTGGACTCCGACAAGGTGAGTCCGAGCAACATCAACCGCCAGCTGATGGCCACCGTGAGCTCGGTGGGCGAGGTGAAGGTGGAAGCGCTGAAACGCAGGCTGCTGGACATCAACCCCAACGCCGAGATCGAAGCGGTGGACAAGGTCTACGGGGAGCAGACGGCGGATGAGTTCGACCTTCCGGCCTACGACTACGTCATAGACGCGATAGACACGCTGAAAAACAAGGTGCGGCTGATCATCGAGGCGGCGGATTCCGGAGCCGTGTTCTTCTCGTCGATGGGCGCGGCCCTCAAGATCGACCCTCTGCGCGTGCGGACGGCTGATTTCTGGAAGGTCAGGGACTGCCCGCTCGGCGCAGCCCTGCGCAAGAAGCTGCGGCAGAAGGGGACTGTTCCCGAACGTTCGTTCCTCTGCGTCTACGGCGACGAGGTGCTCGGGAACATAGGGGCCTGCGGCGGTGATTCCGAAGCTTCGCTCTCGGCCGAGGCCGCGGCGTCGGGCAAGGCCGTAATCAACGGCACCACGGCTCCGGTCACGGCCATATTCGGGATGACGCTGGCGGGGCTGGTCATAAATGACATCTACCGCAGGACGCTCAAGAAGAATGAAGACTATGGCAGATAAACTCTGGAACAGCAACTATCTCAAGATATGGACGGGAAACTTTCTGCTGAATTTCTCGTTCACCCTGATCGTGCCTCTGCTGCCGCTCTATCTGAGCGACACTTTCGGGGCGACCAACGACGCAATCGGCATGGCTCTGGCCGGGTATACGCTGATGGCTCTGATCATCAGGCTGTTCAGCGGATATGTAGTGGACAATTACCCGCGCAAGACCGTGCTCATGGTGTGCAGTTTTTTCTTTTTCCTGCTCTTCTTCGGCTATATCGTGGCCGGAAGCCTGGCCATGTTCACGATATTCAGGACCCTCCACGGAGCGCCTTTCGGGGCGACCACGGTGGCCGCGAGCACCGTGGCCATCGACGTGCTCCCCTCGTCGCGCAGAAGCGAGGGCATAGGCTACTACGGACTCAGCAACAACCTGGCGACCGCCCTCGGACCGGTGCTGGCGATCTACATGCTGCAGGCCTTCGAAGGGGACTTCCATGCGCTTTTCTGGCTCTCCATGGCCATATCGCTGGCCGGGCTGCTTGTCGACGCCTCCATCAAGCTTCCTCCGAGAGACTTCAAGCCCGAGAAGAGCGTGCTCTCGCTCGACCGCTTCTTCCTGCTCAAGGGCTGGCGCGAAGCTCTGGCGATGATGTGTTTCTCCTTCAGCTACGGCGTGGTCTCCACCTATGTGGCGATCTACGGCAGGGAGGAGCTGGGCATCACGAGCGGAACGGGAATATTCTTCTCGCTGTTCGCCATGGGACTCATAGTGTCCCGGCTCACCGGCGCGAAGGCGCTGAGGGAGAACAGGGTCAGCTACAACGCCTCCATCGGCTGCCTGGCCTCTCTGCTGGGCTATTTGATATTCGCCGCTCTCAAGACGCCTTTCGGCTATTATGCGTCCGCCTTCATCATAGGTCTGGGCAACGGGCACATGTATCCGGCTTTCCAGAACATGTTCGTGAACCTCGCCGAAAACAACCAGCGCGGCACGGCCAATTCCTCGATTCTGACTTCCTGGGATGCGGGTCTCGGCCTCGGAGTGCTGCTCGGGGGCATGTTGTCAGAGCATTTCGGCTACCACACTGCTTTCTGGGCGGCTCTTTTCCTGAACGCCGCGGGGGTTGTGTGGTATTTTCTCCGCGTCCGCCGTCACTTTGAAGAAAACAAATTACGTTAGCCCGCCGCAACAGCGGCCCGGCGGAGCGTCAGCGAGACTTGCATAGCAAATCGAGGCAGCGGAGCCGGCGGCCGGAGCAGAGCGACGGCCGAGCAACGCGGAGCGTTGTGGATTAGAATGAGTGCATAGTTTCAAGAACTGACAGCCGTCGCCGCATCAGCGGCCCGGCGGAGCGTCAGCGAGATTTGCATGGCAAATCGAAGCAGCGGAGCCGGCGGCCGGAGCAGAGCGACGGCCGAGCAACGCGAAGCGTTGTGAATTGGAAATGAGTGCATAGTTTCAAGAACTGACAGCCGTCAGTTCTTGAAACTATGCACCGGGGCTGGAATCCGCCCCTCGCGGCTGATGAAAGCCTCGCAGCTGAAACGGTTGACCGGCATTACGGGAGCGTAGCCAAGCAGCCCGCCGAACTCCAGACGGTCACCCACCTTCATCCCCTGCGCGGGAATGATCCTCACGGCGGTGGTCTTCTGGTTAATCATTCCGATGGCCGCCTCGTCGGCGATTATGCCGGACAACGTGGACGCCGGGGTGTCGCCTGGAATAGCAATCATGTCGAGCCCGACGGAACATACGCAGGTCATAGCCTCCAGCTTCTCTATGGTCAGGGCCCCGCATTCCGCAGCGTCTATCATGCCCTGGTCCTCACTGACCGGGATGAAGGCTCCGCTGAGACCGCCCACATAGGACGACGCCATGATGCCGCCCTTCTTGACCTGGTCGTTGAGCAGCGCGAGTGCGGCGGTGGTGCCGGGCGCGCCGGGCTGCTCCAGCCCTATCTCCTTGAGGATGTCGGCCACTGAATCGCCTATCGCTGGCGTGGGGGCGAGCGACAGGTCTATTATGCCGAAGGGTATGCCGAGCCTGCGCGAGGCTTCCTGAGCCACGAGCTGGCCGGTGCGGGTGATCTTGAAGGCGGTCTTCTTTATGGTCTCGCAGAGCACTTCGAAACTCTCTCCGCGGACTTTCTCCAAGGCGGCCTTGACAACTCCGGGGCCGCTGACACCCACGTTTATCACGGCGTCGGCCTCGGTGACTCCGTGGAAGGCCCCGGCCATGAAGGGGTTGTCGTCGGGTGCGTTGCAGAGCACCACAAGTTTGGCGCAGCCTATAGAGTTCCTGTCGGCGGTGAGTTCCGCGGTGCGCTTTATCGTCCGGCCCATGAGGCGGACGGCGTCCATGTCAAGACCCGTCTTCGTGGAGCCCACGTTCACGCTGCTGCACACCCTCTCGGTTACGGAAAGGGCTTCCGGAATGGACTCGATGAGCAGCCTGTCGGCCGGGGTCATGCCCTTGGAGACTATGGCAGAATAGCCGCCGAGGAAGTTCACGCCTATGCGGGCGGCAGTCTCGTCCAGGGTCTTTGCAATCTTCACGAAATCGGACGCGGTCCTGCAGCAGCCGGCGCCCACGAGCGATATGGGGGTCACGGAAACGCGCTTGTTGACTATCGGTATTCCGAATTCGGCCGATATGTCGTCGGCGGTCTTTCTCAGGTCGGAGGCGAGCGAGAGGATTTTCTCCCTTATTCTCTCGCAGGTGCCGTCCACGCTGTCGGTGGCGCAGTCGAGCAGGCTGATTCCTATGGTGATGGTGCGCACGTCGAGATTGTCCTTCTCGATCATGTCGTGCGTCTCGAATACTTCGTGTATGTTTATCATGGTCTCAGATTCTGTGCATCTTGTCGAAAATGTCGCTGCGCTGGCAGCGTATCTCGATTCCGAGGCTGTCGGCGAGTTCGCTGAGCGTCCTGTTGAACGCAGCGAAGTCCATGTCGAGATTCGTGGTGTCCACGATCATCATCATGTTGAAGTAACCCTGGACTATGGTCTGCGAGATGTCGAGTATTCCCACGTTGTGGTCGGAGATGCATGTGCAGATCCTGGCTATGATGCCGACGCCGTCCCTGCCGACGGCGGTGATGATTGCCTTGTTCATTTTGTAGCCTGATAAAAATTCAAACAAGCCAAAGTTAGCCAAATTTTCGCCATTTTTCGCTAAATTTGAAAGTTAGTCCGAAAGATTGAATATGTACACGAAAATCAGCGATTCAGTATGCTGCATAGGCACTGACGACCTGGCCCTCGACCTGTTTGAAAGCCAGTACCCCGTGCCCTCCGGCATGTCCTACAACTCCTATCTCATTGTAGACGAGAAGGTGGCGGTGCTGGACACCTCCGACGCCCGCGAGGGCGCGCAGTGGCTCGCCAACCTCGAGGAGGCCCTGTGCGGCCGCGTACCCGACTACCTCGTCGTCCACCACCTCGAACCCGACCACTCCGCGATGATAGCCGCGGCGATGGACAGATATCCTTCGCTTACGGTGGTCTGCACCCAGATCGCCGCCAGGATGCTGCCTCAGTTCTTCGAGGACGAGAATTTCGAAGGGCGGTGCATGGTCGTGGGCGAGGGCGACGGCCTCGAGCTCGGGAGCCATTCACTCAGGTTCTTCATGGCTCCGATGGTCCACTGGCCGGAAGTGATGGTCAGCTGGATGCCGGAGGAGAGACTGCTTTTCTCGGCCGACGCCTTCGGCACTTTCGGCGCCGTACAGACTTCAGGCAGTCCTTTCTGCCGCGACCTCGGTCCCTGGAAAGACGAGGCCGCACGCTATTATTTCAACATCTGCGGAAAATACGGTGCCCAGGTCGGCAAGCTTCTCGACAAGCTGGAAAGCCTGGAGGTGGAGCTGATATGTCCCCTGCACGGACCGATGCTGACTGATGTCGCTCAGGCCGTGCGCCTCTACCGCCTGTGGAGCAGCTATGAGCCGGAGAACGACTCCGTGCTCGTGGCATACGCCTCCATCCACGGCGGCACCGCGCGTCTGGCCCTCCGGCTTGCCGAGATGCTGGAAAAGCGGGGCGCGTCCGTGGTGCTCAGGGATCTGAGCCGCTGCGACGTCTCCTATGCCGTCTCCGACGCCTTCCGCTGCAGGCGGACGGTGCTCGCCGCTTCGTCCTACGATGCCGGCGTCTTCCCTCCGATGCACGACTTCCTCTGGCATCTGCAGATCAAGTCCTGGCAGAACAGGCAGGTGGCCGTGGTGCAGAACGGCAGCTGGTCGCCTACGGCCGGACGCGCGATATGCGACATGCTGGCGGCGATGAAGAATGTGGAACAGAAAGGTGAGACCCTCACGATACGCAGCCGCATGCACGCGGCCGACCTTCCCGCCCTCGAGGCACTCGCGGACGCCGTCTTAAGTTAGCCGCTCCGTTCCGTAATCGTGGCACGGGATTTGGAAATTGATGTGGCGAGAGATTCAAGAAACAGATTTTTTCATAAGCTACATTAATTTGGTATTGTCCTACGGCCCGGCTCTAACCCCGGGCCTTTTTCATGAAACTCAAGTCTGTAACAGCAATGAAGATAGTTTTTCTCGACGCGTCCACTCTCGGGGACACCCCGATGGACGAAATAAGCTCGCTCGGCGAATATGTGGCCTATCCCGTCAGTTCAAGGGAGGAGGCCCTGCAGAGAGTCGCCGACTGCGAAGTGCTGATAGTCAACAAGGTGAAGGTCGATGACGAACTCATGGCCGCCGCCCCGCGGCTGAAACTGATCTGCGTGGCAGCCACCGGGGTGAACAACATCGACCTGCAGGCCGCAGAAAGCAGGGGAGTCGCGGTGCGCAACGTGGCCGGATATTCGACCGACTCCGTGGTGCAGCAGACCTACACGCTGCTGCTCTCGCTGATCGGAGACGCTCCGTATTTCGACGACTATGTCAAGAGCGGCAGATATTCTGCGAGCGGGGTCTTCACCGACGCCAGCCGTCCGTTCATGGAACTGAGCGGCAAGACCATGGGCGTCGTGGGCATGGGCAGCATAGGCTCGAAGGTCGCCGCGGTGGCCGCCGCCTTCGGAATGGAGGTGGTATATTTCTCCACTTCGGGGACCGGGCACTGCAAGGCTTACCCTTCTCTTCCGCTCGACGAACTGCTTTCGCGGGCGGACGTGGTGAGCATCCATGCTCCTCTCAACGAACGCACCGCCGGGCTGATAGGTGGGCGCGAACTGCGGCTGATGAAGCCTTCGGCGGTGCTGCTGAACCTCGGGCGCGGAGGCATAGTCGATGAAGCCGCGCTCGCGGCGGCAGTCGACGACGGAATCCTAGCAGGAGCCGCCCTCGACGTCTATTCCCGCGAGCCGCTTCCCTCCGACAGCCCGCTGCTGCACCTCCGGCATCCCGAGAGGTTCCGTTTCTCGCCGCATGTCGCGTGGGCGAGCTCCGAATCCCTCCGCCGTCTTGTCAGCAAGGTTGCCGGGAACATCCGCCTCGGCTGGTGATCAGAACAGGTATCCGGTATTGATGTAGAACGCACCGGTGCCGTCCTGATTGTAGAGCGGGTGGTTCTTGGGATAGAAATGCGTGATGGGGGTGCCGTATTCGAGCGCCACGATGAAGTTCTCGTTCATGATGAATCTCAGTCCGGCGCCTACGGTGATGTGCGGCGAATCGTGCTCCTGCCCTCTTGACATGTACTCCTCGTAGGATGCCCGGTATTTCTCCTCGCCCCTGAAGCTCATGTCGCGTCCGCGGGTGACCATGGTTCCGTCGCTGAATGCGCTCAGGCCGAAGGCGATGTTCTGGTTCCACAGGCTGAAGTTCACGAATCTCCAGCGGAGCTCGGCGGTGTAGGTGGCCATGTCCAGACCCACGACCCTGTCGCGCATCACGCCGCGCACGGTGCGGTAGCCTCCCATTCCGTCCTTGTCGCAGTTCTCTCCCATCACGGTGATGTAGGGGAGCACGTAGTAGGGGGACTGGTTGCCGAAGGCTCCCTCGTAGTTGAGCCTGTAGGCGAAGGTGAGCACGTCGTTGTCGATGAGGGGGAAGTACTGCCTCAGGGTGAAGGAGTACCTGTAGTAGGGGTTGCCGGTGCCCAGCCAGCGGGGTGCGGCGATGATGTGGCCTTCCGCCCAGGTGCCTCGGGTGGGCGCCCCCTCCTTGTCGCGGCTGTCGTAGACGAGTCCGAGCCGGATGCTGCTCGTGAAGCCCCCGTCGGCTTCGGCGTCGTCGATCAGCCCCCAGTTGCGGTAATTCTCGAACAGGGTGGGTTCGCTGTCGGGATAGATGTTGTAGTCGTCCTTGCCCTTGTTGATGCTCGCCCTGTCTATCGGGCCTTCCTTGAACCAGCTGAAGTGGTACCCGGCCTCCCACTGCAGGTGCTCGGTGATGTCGCCGATGAAGTCGGTCTTTCCGAGAATCTGCACGCGGCTCACGCGGTAGAACGGGGTGTAGATGTATTTTTCAGGGTCCTGCCACTGCTTCTTGTTCTGCTTGCCGGCAGCCACCCTCTCCTGGTCGAACCATGAGCTGTAGCCGTTGAAGCCGTAGAAGTCCATGGCCTTGTCGATGGATGCGGTGAGGGCCGAAGACCAGCGGATTCCGGGAATCAGCACCTTGTTGTCGTATGTGAGGGTGTAGAGCTGCGAGCCTTTGGTGAAAAAGGAGGCTTCGAGGTATATTTTCGAGCCGTAGTTGGGATAGAGCGTGCCGTCGCCGTAGTTGTAGATGTTCAGTATGGCTCCGTACTGGAAGCCCTTGTCAGCGTCGTAGGCCACGGCGGGCAGCGGGCCGAAGTTGTAGCCGGTCTTGACGATTTCGGAATCCTGGGCTGCGGCGCTGAGGCTTAGCAGCGCGGCTCCGAGAAGGGGAATGATCTTTTGCATCTATCTCAGGTCTTTTATCAGTTTGTCGTAGAAGTCCAGCAGCCGCGTGGACACCCAGAAGAAGGGGATGAACAGCGGCAGCAGCAGACGGAACACGTAGTACACGGTATGGGTCCAGGCTTTGTCCTTCATGGTGCGGAGCACCAGGCGCGAAGGCAGCCAGATGGGGAAGGCGCAGAGGTCGCAGACGACGAACAGGGGCAGCGAGAGCACTGCTGCGGCGAGTCTCAGGGCGATGCGGTCGTGCCTCCTTTCCGGTATGCGGTCCACGAGGCGGAGAATGCGGCCGCGGAGTTCGTCGCAGAGGCTTTTCCACATCTGCGAGTCGCTGTCGCTGCGGTGCATGGCCATGAACTCGTTGATTTCGAACGCTTCTCCTATGCGTATCACGGCCTTTCCGGTCTGCCGGAAGAAGTATTCGTAGTCAAGTCCGACGGGCACTATGTAGACAGGTTCGCCGAGTTTCTCGGAAGCGATTCTCGCGGCGCGGAATATGCCCTTGTGGACAGGCATCATGCCGGGTTCGGTCCGGTGCGTGCCCTCGCTGAACAGGCAGAACGGCATTCCGTGGGCGAAGCAGTCGGAAATTTCGTCGAAGGTGTCGTAGTTGCGGATCACCTTCTTCAGACCGTCGCGTTCGCGGGCTATGGGAAGTATGCGCAGCCAGCGCAGCGCGGCGGCAATCCGGGGTTTGCGGAAGATGTCCATACGGGCTCCGAAGCCTATGGGGCGGTGGTCGATGAGCAGCATCAGCAGCGCGTCCATCAGTGCGCAGCGGTGGTTGGGGGCGAGCATCACGGCGCCTCTGGAGGGGATGTTCTCCTTCCCTTCGACCTTCACCGAGGAGAACGACGCTCTGGTGCAGAAGTCGACGTAGTATCTGCCGATGTTGTACCAGAAGCTCTCTTTCCAGATCTTTCTCACGCGCGGATGCGTTTTTTGCGGTCGCTGAGGTTGAAGAGCAGGGCGGCGACAAGTCCGCTGACGATGTGCCAGATGCCCCACCATGCAGTGATCACCAGGGTGCCTCCGTGGGGAGGGAAGTCCGCGAATATCGAGGTTCCGAGCAGCAGCACGAGTCCCAGTCCGCTGTTCTGTATGCCGGTCTCGATGGTGATGGTGCGGCGGTCGCGGGCGTTGAGCCTGAATGCCGAACTTGTGCCGTAGCCGAGCAGAAGCGCGAGCAGGTTATGTATCAGAACGATCAGGAAGATGTATTTGATGCACTTCAGGAACGCGTCGATGTTGCCCATGAACGACAGGACTATCATCGCGATGAAGAAGAGTATGCTGAATATCTGCATGGGCTTCTTGAGCTTTTCGGCGATTTTCGGCAGATAGTGGGCCGTCAGGATGCCGAGGGTGAGAGGAATGCCCAGCAGGATGAAGATGGTCTTGAACACGTCCCAGAGCGGGATTGCGAGCTGCGGGACCTCTCCGGCGATATTCGACAGGTCCATGTAGAGGTTGCCGTAGAACCAGAAGTTGAAGGGGGTTGTGAGTATCGCGAGTGCGGTGCTGATGGCGGTAAGGCTCACTGACAGTTCGACGTTCGCCTTCGAGAGCGAGCTGATGAAGTTGGAGATGTTTCCGCCGGGACAGGAGGCCACCAGTATCATTCCCATGGCCATGGTCCAGGATATTGAAGAGCCGATCGCGAGGGCCAGCAGGAAGGTGAACAGCGGCAGCAGGATTATCTGGCTGCATGCGCCGACCAGCACGGACTTGGGTTTCTTGAACACTTCCACGAACATTCCGGGCTTGATGCCCAGGGCGACTCCGTACATCACGAACGCGAGCACGATGTTGATGGTGTTCATGCCGCCGGCGTTCAGGGTCACGTCGATTCCGTCGATCAGCGAGACGATTTCAGGTTTCATAAGTACACGGTCTTAAAGTCCGGGCACAAAGATATTTCAATTTTCAATTATCAGCAAGGGAGGGAGGGGTTTACAGTTAGCCCTTGTAGTGCCGGTAGCTTCCGCAAGGATCGGAGTAGTAGTCCGGCTCGGGTCCGCTTGCCGGGCAGTTCACAGTGCCGTGGTGCATACAGGTTCCGCAGCAGCGGCTGGTGTCGACAGACTCGTCGCGTGCGTCATCATCATCGGAAGAAGATGAGGAGGATGAGGAGGATGACGAGCCTGAGTCGGAAGTCAGATAGCCGAGCAGCAGGATCGCCGCGTATATCAGCAGCAGCCAGATGAATATCGTGATAAGGGATAGGGCGGCTGCGGTCGCGAATGCCAGGTAGATCATCTCGCAGAACGCGGCGCGCGTGCCGAGCTTCCTTCCGCGTATGCCCAGCACGACAGCCCAGTACAGCAGCGGCACCGCGGCTATGAGCCAGTACGTTTCGGGAGCCAGCACGGCGACGGCGAGGCAGCCTCCGGTTATGACGAACGTGGCGAGTATGGGACGCAGCATGGAGAATGACAGGCGGTGTTCTACGATTTCTTCTCCGTCTGCCAGGTCGTTGACCCAGTCTTTCAGCGCGTCGAACTTGAACAGATAGAATATGCAGAACACAATCAAAGCGATGGCAAGGACCAGTCCGAGGACTGACGCGACAAGGACTAATCCGGTAATCAGCCCGGGGCTGGGGCTGCCGAGGCTCTCGAGGTTGACGAGATTGTCAAGGTTGCCGAGGTTGTCGAGAATAGATGTGTCCATTTTTCCTGTATGAGTTGATTTGTCAGTAAAAATACGTAATTTTATCAAATATTCCGGCAGAATGCAGTTCCGTCGCCTGCGGGCTGTACGGGGTTTGAAACTGTCGTAACTGACGTCAGATGCCCGCCTTCGGGGTCTGCAAGTCTTGTCCGGGCGCAGTTCGGGCCATATTGCCGCTCTGGATTAACAAAAAATTTACAAAATCGTAACTGCTTGATTTGTAGGTGCGGAAAAGATTATTAAAATTTTTTCAAAAAAATTTTGCAGATTAAAATAAAAGTTCTACCTTTGTATCCGGGTTGAGCAAGTGACCGTTCTGGCCCGTCAACCTATTGGTTATTAGTTTTAGTGTTATTAATTATGTGGTTAGTGTGAGTTGTTGCCGTGAGGTACCAACTCATTTCTTTTTATATCCCCGGCTGTCTTGCCTTTGCGCCTGATAAGGTGCCCCGTTGCGCTGGATTTGCAATCTGCGGCCTTTCCGTTAGATCCGCTTGCCGCAGGCAGAGCTCAGCCTCCGGCAGTAAGAACCACCGCACAGCCCTATACTGCCGGCAGGCCGACTCCGCCTGCGTCCTGAGTAAGCGGATTACAAATCTATCAAGCAAAATGGAGAATTGTGACTGCCGTTCGCCGGCAGAGCTCGTCCCCTTGTCGCGGTGGATTTGCAATCCACCGTCTCCGTCATACTGTTTTATGAAATTCAGTAGTCCCGGCGGGACAGCGCAGAGGCGGTTTCAGGGGTGATGGCCTGTACTACTGGAGCCAAATTGGGTCCAGTAGTCCCACCTGGCAGCCACCCACCGCCGCAGAACGGCTGCATTTGGTACTACTGAATTTCAAATCACGCCGGAACCCGGAAGGCCGCAGCGCCTGATGGCCATATCATCCACGAGCAGGCTCTTTTTTGCCTGCGAGGGATGCTTATGGCCGAAGGCGGCCGGCGGTGAAGTTCAGCTGCGCGCCGCTCGCGGGATGCCGGAAGCTCAGCGATTCAGCGTGAAGGTAGAGTCGGGAGGCGGGGGAGCCGCCGTAGAGAAGGTCGCCCTTTATCGGTCTGCCGAGACCGGCCGGATGTGCGGCGTGGACTCTCAGCTGGTGGGTCCGTCCGGTCAGAGGGTGGAAGAGGATGTCGATTTCCCCGTCCGGCAGAATCTCCAGAACCCTGTACTCGGTTACCGCCGGCTTCCCGTGCTCCCTGTCGACGATCTGCCTCGGCCTGTCGTAATAGTCCGACATGAGCGGCAGGGCGACGGAGCCGGACAGCGAACGCCGGAAAGGGGAGCTGCCGGTGCTCAGCCTGGCCCTGTAGGTCTTGGAAACCGCCCTGCCCGCGAACTGGGCCTCGAGCACGGCCTTGCAGGAGAGATTGCGGGCGAACACCATGACTCCGGAAGTGTCCATGTCGAGGCGGTGGCAGGAATGGACCTCGCCGTATTGCTCCGAGAGCAGGTCAAGCAGCGATTTCACGCCGGTCCTTCCCGGCACCGAAAGCATCCCGGCCGGCTTGTTCACCACTATGATATCCCTGTCGGCGTGCAGGATTTCCGGTTCCGCACCCTCGTATTCGCGGTCGAGAGGGTTCGGCTCCATCTCCAGCCCTTCGGTCATGAAAGTCAGCAGCGGGCCGCATTTGCCGAAGCAGGCGGGGTAGAAACGGCCGTGCTCCCTGACTTCGGAGCAGTGCGACGCGCCGTACCAGAATTCCCCCATGGCCAGGGGCTTCATGCCGTGGAGGTAGGCGTGCTGCAGGAGTTTGGGCGCGGCGCATTCGCCGGTGCCGCCAGGGGGAACCATGCCCCTGCGCGCGAAGATCTCCTTTACCGAAAGGTTCTCGCCGCGGGCGTTCAGAACCCTGTACTGCTCGAACAGCCAGTCCTGGAGCCGGGCGGACGCATGACTCTTGGCGATACCGTCGGGCATCGCCGAGATTTCAGCTTCGCGGAGCTTGAAATATCCGCATGGGTCGCTGTAGTTGAATATGGGCGGCACGAAGCCGTCCAGCACCGCATGCCCTCCGGCAAGTCCGCTGAATGCCTCGAGGCTGCCGCGGTCGGTGAGCAGCACGCCGAGCATCTTCCCTTCGGAGAAAATGCTCCTCAGCGCGGGGGAGGCATCGATTCTCGCCGAGAGCGCCCGGGCGGCCTCCATTACGCCCGGAGTGGGCGTATAGCGGAAGGGATAAGTGAACACCTTCTACAGGAACTTCTTGAGCTCCTGCCAGATGCGGTGGACGGGCAGGCCCATTACATTGTAGAAGGAGCCTTCGATGCGGGATATGCCCACGTAGCCTATCCATTCCTGGACTCCGTAGGCTCCCGCCTTGTCGTAAGGCTTGAAATTGTCGATGTAGCTGTCGATCTCCCAGTCCTCCAGACGGCAGAATTCCACGATGCTCGACACGCTGAAGCACTTTTCTCCGCGCTTGTCGCGTATGGTCACGGCGGTCATCACCTCGTGGGTGCGGCCGGAGAGGGTGTGCAGCATCTCCTCCGCCTCCTTGCGGGAATGCGGCTTACCCAGCACCCTGCCGTCGACGATCACCACGGTGTCGGCGGTGATAAGTATCTCGTCGTCTTCGAGAGGGCGGTGGAAGCCGTGCGACTTCCCGAGGCTCATGTCCACCGGCACCTGATGCGCCTCCACCCCGGGTTCCGCCGACTCCGCGAAGCTGTTGCCCGTGTCGACCGTGAAGTCTATGCCCAGGCCGGCGAGCAGCTCCCTGCGGCGGGGAGAATTGCTGCCGAGGATTATTCGCTTGCCGAGATGCATCCTAGTAGATCTGGTCGTACCTGTCCTCGTCGAAGTTCCATTTGCCCTGGGCCTTCATGATGAGCTCTATGCCCTCGCGCAGGCATCCGCGTCCGCCGGGCCGGAGCGTCACGTAGTCGGCGGCGTCCTTGGCTTCCTGCACGGCGTCGGCGGGCGCTATTCCGAAGCCGCAGGCGCGCAGCACCTGGGTGTCGGGGATGTCGTCGCCGAAATATGCCACCTCGGAGGGGTCGAGGCCGTTGTTCTCGCAGAACCTGCGGAAGACCGCAAGCTTGCCGCGGGTGCCGAGGAAGAGGTTCTCCTCCCTGACTCCCATCTGCTGGCAGCGGCTGCTCAGGGCCGCCGTCTCGCCTCCGGAGATTACCGCCATGATGAATCCCTTCAAGGCCGCCGCCCTGGATGCAAAGGCGTCCTTGGCGTCGACTATCCTCACGAGGTCGTCCATGGTGGGGCCGACGGGGATGATCATCCCGTTGGTCAGCACGCCGTCGATATCGTAGGCTATAGCCTTGATCTTCCTAAGATTTTGTTCCATTGGATGCGAGGTCTGCAAGGTTGAACGTGGCGCCCTTGGGCTCGGGGGTGCCGAGCTCGATGGGGCCGAACTGGGCTTCGTATTTGGCGATGTTGTCGTAGAGCACGTTGAGAAGGCGCTTGCAGTGTTCGGGCACCATCACTATGCGGCTGTTGACCATGGCCTTGGGCATGGCCGGGAGCCTGGTCGCGAAGTCCAGGACGAACTCGCTCCTCGAGTGGCCGACTATCACGAGATTGGAATAGGTGCCGTTGGCCACTTCCGGTTTGATTTCAATGCTGAGCTGTTGTTTCTTGTCGTTTTCCATAAAATTGAAAGTGTTGCAGCCGGACGTGCCGGCAGGAGACAAATTTAGTGATTAAAGCCCGAATATTTCAAATAATTCTCCCCAAAAATGACTATCTTCGCGGCCTATGGACATTGATGCAAAATACAGTCCCGCGCAAGTCGAGGACAAATGGTATTCTTACTGGCTGGAGAACAGGTGCTTCCACTCCGAGCCCGACAACAGGGAACCCTATACAGTAGTCATACCTCCGCCCAACGTGACGGGCATACTTCATATGGGCCATGTGCTCAACAACACACTCAACGACGTGCTGGTCCGCAAGGCGCGCATGGACGGCAGGAACGCGTGCTGGATTCCCGGCACCGACCATGCCAGCATAGCCACCGAGTCGAAGGTGGTCGCCCGCCTCAAGGAGAAGGGAATCTCCAAGGACGACCTCACCCGTGAGGAGTTCCTCAAGTACGCATGGGAATGGAAGGAGGAACACGGAGGAATCATCCTCCAGCAACTCCGCAAGCTCGGCGCCTCCTGCGACTGGGACCGCACCCGCTTCACGATGGAGCCCGAGCTTACCGAGGCCGTGACCGCCACGTTCTGCTACTTCTACAAGAAGGGCATGATCTACAGGGGAGTGCGTATGGTCAACTGGGACCCCGTTGCCCTCACCGCCATCAGCGACGACGAGGTGGTGCACAAGGACACCAAGAGCCATTTCTACTACCTTAAATATTATATCAGCGACGGAGAGGGCCGCCCCACCGCGGATTACGTGACCATCGCCACCACGCGCCCCGAGACCATCATGGCCGACGCGGCGGTGTGCATCAACCCCGCCGACGAGCGCTACCGCCACCTGCGCGGCAAGAAGGTGCTGATTCCCTTGATAAACAGGGAGATACCCATTATCGAAGACAGCTATGTGGAGATGGACTTCGGTACCGGCTGCCTCAAGGTGACCCCGGCCCACGACGCCCACGACTACGAGATAGGCCTGCGCCACAACCTGCCCGTCCTCGAGATCATCGACGACAGGGGCCGTCTGAACGAGAAGGCGCAGATTTTGGTGGGCGAGGACCGCTTCGACGCCAGGAAGAAGATAGTCGGAATGCTCGAGGAGGCCGGAAACCTCATCAAGGTCGAGGAATACATCTCGCCGGTAGGCTATTCCGAGCGCACCGACGCCGTGATCGAGCCCAAACTGTCGGCCCAGTGGTTCCTGAAGATGGACGAGCTGGCCGCCAAGGCGCTCGAGAGCGTGGAGTCCGGAAAGATACGGCTGATACCCGACAAATACCGCAACACCTACCGTCACTGGATGGAGAACGCCCATGACTGGTGCATCTCCCGCCAGCTCTGGTGGGGGCAGCGCATACCCGCCTACTATCTGCCCGACGGCAGCGTGGTCGTGGAGGAGACTCCCGAGCTCGCACTCGAGGCAGCCAGGAAGAAGGACCCCTCGCTGACCATGGCGGACCTCCGCCAGGACGAGGACGTGCTCGACACCTGGTTCTCAAGCTGGCTATGGCCGATTTCGGTGTTCGACCCGGGAAAGCCCGGACATCCCGACCACAAGCCCAACCGCGACCTTTCATATTATTATCCCACCAACGACCTGGTCACCGGCCCGGACATCATTTTCTTCTGGGTTGCAAGGATGATAATGGCCGGCGACGAATTCATGGAGGACGTACCCTTCCGCAATGTCTACTTCACCGGCATCGTGCGCGACAAGCTCGGCCGCAAGATGAGCAAGACCCTGGGCAACAGCCCCGACCCCCTCGACCTCATCGCCAAATACGGAGCCGACGCCGTCAGACTCGGAATGCTGCTCTGCTCGTCAGCCGGCAACGACATCCTCTACGATGAGTCGCAGGTGGAGCAGGGTCGCAACTTCTGCGGCAAGATATGGAACTCCTGGAGGCTCGTGAACGGCTGGAACGTCGACGAGAAGGCGGCCCAGCCCGAGGTGGCGAGGATAGCCGTGAAGTGGTTCGACAACCAGCTCTCGCGCACTATCGAGGCCGTGGAGGACCATTACTCGAAGTTCCGTATCAGCGATGCTCTGATGGCCGTCTACAAACTCTTCTGGGACGACTACTGCAGCTGGTATCTCGAACTCGTTAAGCCAGCCTACGGAGCCGCCGTCGACGGAATCACCTATTCCGCGACCCTGACCTTCTTCGAGAAGCTGCTGAAACTGATACATCCGGTGATGCCCTTCATAACCGAAGAGCTGTGGCAGGCCATGGAGCGCCGCAGGCCCGGCGAGACCATCATGTTCCAGCGGACTCCAGTGGCCGGACCCTACGACGCCGCCTTCCTCGACAGCTTCGACGCCGCCCGCGAGACCGTGATGTCCATCCGCGGAATACGCGCGCAGAAGCAGATTTCCCCCAAGGAGGCCCTGAAGCTCTACATCGACGGCGACTTCAGCGAGGAGCTGCTTCCCGTGCTGGCCAAATTCGCCAACATCTCCGAGTTCGGCAAGGGAGGAGCCGAGGGCGCTTCGGTTTCATTCATAGTCGGAACCGTCAAGATGAGCATCCCTCTCGAGGGGCACATCGACGCAGGCGAGGAGAAGGCCAAGCTGACGGCCGAACTCGAACATCAGCGCAAGTTCCTCGCATCGGTGAGGGCCAAGCTCGGTAACGAGAAGTTCGTCTCCCACGCCCCCGAGGCCGTGATAGCCGCCGAGCGCAAGAAGGAGTCCGACAGCCTCGCCCGCATCGAAGCCCTGGAAGCTTCGCTGAAAGCACTTGAATAACCCAAAATCACGATAATATGCTTGTATATCCTTTGATGATAGGTGCCTGGGAGATTGTCGCGATAGTGCTCGTCGTGCTGCTCTTCGTCGGCGGGAAGAAGATTCCCGAGCTGATGAAGGGAGTGGGCAAGGGCGTGAAGAGTTTCAAGGATGGTCTCAACGGCATTGAGGACGATGTGAAGAAAAATGGAGAATCCTCCGGGTCCTGACGGTGGCTGATGGAGGCGGCAAGAGGGCCGAGATGTCCTTCTGGGAGCATCTCGACGTGCTCAGGGGCTCGATAATACGTGTCCTTACAGCCGTCTGCGCGCTTTCCTGCATCGGCCTTGCGTTCAAGGAACCCCTCTTCCGGCTGATTCTCGCCCCTGCGGACCCTGATTTCTTCGTCTACAGGCTGATGGGAGCCAGTTTCAGCATGGAGCTGATCAACGTCGACATCAGCGCGCAGTTCTTCGTGCATCTCAAGGCCTCGCTGGCCATGGGCTTCATCCTGGCCTTCCCTTATGCGATCTGGGAGCTGTGGCGTTTCATCGTCCCTGCTCTCTATCCCGGCGAGAGGAAGGCGGTCGGCAGGACCTTCCTGCTGTCTTCCGGACTTTTCTATCTGGGCGCCGCGGTGGGTTACCTGATAGTGCTGCCCTTCTGCGTGCAGTTCTTCATGAACTACAGCGTGAGCCCTGACATCACCAACGCGGTGACCCTGCGCTCCTACATCTCGATGTTCAGCTCGCTGGTGCTGCTCATGGGAATATGCTTCGAGTTCCCGTCGGCGATAGTGCTGCTCTCGACCCTCGGAGTCGTCGACCGGCCGCTGCTGAAACGCGGCAGGAAGTACGCATTCATCGTGCTGCTCATAGTGGCGGCCTTCATCACCCCGACCGGCGACCCCCTCTCGATGCTGCTGCTCGCGGCTCCGCTCTACCTTCTTTATGAACTGTCGATACTGCTATGCTCGTCACAGAAGAACCCCTGATACAGACGCTCGCCTGCGTCAACTGGCCCGACCTCTATCCCGACAGGCCGTCGGTCTCGTTCGGCATCAGCTGCAGCGGAGATGAACTGCGGCTGCGCTTCCGCGTGCATGAGGATTTCACACGCGCCGAATGCCGCGCCGACAGGGAGAACATCTGGGAGGACTCCTGCGTGGAGTTCTTCTTCGCGCCCTGCGACGACGGGCTATATTACAATTTCGAGTGCAGCTGCATCGGCAAGCTCTATCTCTGCTGCGGCCGCGGGCGCGAGAACCGCGTTTTCCTTCCGGAGGAGTCGTATGCCGCAGTGAGGCGCAGCAGCAGCCTCGGCACCGAGGCGTTCGGACTGCGCGAGGGGCTCGACTGGGAGCTCGAGCTTGCGATTCCGGCTTCCGCGCTCGCTTTCCACAAGCTCAGCAGCTTCAGGGGCCTGCACGCAAGAGGCAATTTCTACAAATGCGGCAACAAGCTGCCGCGCCGGCACTATCTCAGCTGGGCTCCGATAGACACTCCGGCACCGGACTTCCACCGTCCTGAATTTTTCGAATCCATAGATTTCGCGTAATGGTATCAATAGAAGACGTAACAGTGGCCTACGGCGGCTATGTGCTGCTCGACAAGATAAATTTCCACGTCAGCGACAACGACAAGATAGGCCTTGTCGGCAAGAACGGCGCCGGCAAATCCACGGTGCTGAAGCTCATCTGCGGGCTCCAGAGCCCGACTTCGGGCAGGATAGACAGGCCTGCCGACCTCAGCATAGGCTACCTTCCGCAGATTATGGAGCACCACAAGGGCCGCACGGTGATGGAGGAGACGATGACGGCGTTCGACGCCTCCGCCGAGATAGAGAGGGAGATCGCCGCAGTCACCAGGGAGCTCGAGACCCGCACGGACTATGAGTCCGACGAGTATTCAGCCCTGATCGAGAAACTCAGCAGCCTGCACGACAGGCTCGACCTGAGCTACAGCGAACCGCCGGAGGTGCAGGCGCGCAAGACCCTGCTCGGCCTCGGCTTCCGCGACGACGAGCTCGGACGCAGGACCGAGACCTTCTCCCAGGGCTGGAACATGCGCATAGAACTCGCGAAGATTCTGCTGCGCAAGCCCAGGCTGCTGCTGCTCGACGAGCCGACCAACCACCTCGACATCGAGTCCATCGAATGGCTCGAGGACTACCTCAAGGGCAGCCGCTGCTCCCTGCTTATGGTGAGCCACGACCGCCGTTTCCTCGACAACGTGACCAACCGCACGGTGGAGATAATGCTCGGCCATGTCCACGACTACAAGGTGCCCTACAGCAAGTATCTGGAACTCAGGGCGGAGCGTCTGCAGCAGCAGACCGCTGCCTACGAGAACCAGCAGAAGATGATACAGAAGACCGAGGAGTTCATCCAGGCCTTCCGCTACAAACCCACGAAGTCCAACCAGGTGCAGTCGAGGATCAAGGCCCTCGAGAAGCTCGACAGGATAGAAATCGACGAGACCGACAACGTGAGGCTCACCGTGAAGTTTCCTCCGGCACCCCGCTCCGGCGACGTGGTGTTCCGGGGCACCGACCTGACCGTCGGCTATCCCGGGAAGGTGGTATTCAGCCATGCGGACATAGAGATCAAGAGAGGGGAGAAGGTGGCCTTCATCGGCCGCAACGGCGAAGGCAAGACCACCATGATGCGTGTGGTCACCGGCGAGCTCAGGCCGCTCGACGGAGAGGCCTGGCTGGGATACAACGTGGAGACGGGCTATTTCGCCCAGAACCAGGAAGACGTGCTCGACAAGAACGACACCGTCTATTCCACGCTTGACCGCATAGCAGTGGGCGACATCCGTACCAAGCTCCGCGACATCCTCGCCCAGTTCCTTTTCCGCGGCGAAGACATAGACAAGAAGGTCTCGGTGCTCTCCGGAGGCGAGCGCGCCCGGCTCGGAATGGCCAAGCTGATGCTGCAGAGCCACAATCTGCTCGCTCTCGACGAGCCGACCAACCACATGGACATCAAGTCCAAGGACATATTGAAACAGGCCCTCAAGGCCTTCGACGGCACACTGATAGTGGTTTCCCACGACAGGGACTTCCTCGACGGTCTCGTGGACAAGATGTACGAATTCCGCGACGGCAAGGTCACTGAGCATCTCGGCGGCGTGAGCGACTTCCTGGAGAAGCGCAAGCTGGAGGACCTCAAGGAGCTGGAGCGCAAGTTCGCTCCCCGTCAGCAGGCGTCCGACGAGAAGAAGGCGGCGAAGGAGGTGCGCAAGGCCGCCGACGAGGAAAGGCGGCAGGGAAGCCGCGTGGACAAGAAGAAAAAGAACAGGATAAGCTGGCTCGAGAACGAAATCGGCAAGCTCGAAGCCAGGATGAAGGACATCGAGAACGTGCTTTCGGCCCCGAAGGAGACCGACGACATCATGGAGCTGACACGCAGCTACCTCGAACTCAAGCGCGACCTCGACGCCAAGACAGATGAATGGGCTGAACTGATGGAAGAGCTATGACAGTACTCGACGCACATTGCGACGCTCCCTCGCAGATGTCCCGTCTGCGCAACTACAGGCTGGACAACCCCGGAGCACAGGTGGACTTCCCGAAGATGCGCCGCGGAGGCGTGGATGCGTCGTTTTTCGCCGCATACGTGCCCGCCGGACTGCAAGGCGCCGACGCCACCGCCCATGCGCTGCGGCTGCTCGACATACTCGACGCCCAGATGGCGGAAAACCAGGACATCGCGGCATACGCCCGCTGCGCCTCCGGTGTGCTCAGGAACCGGCGCGCCGGCAGGATATCAGTGCTGGCCGGGATAGAGAACGCCTCGGCGCTCGACGGCTCCCTCGACAGGCTCAGGGAATTCTACAGGAGGGGAGTTCGCTACATCACCCTGACCCACAGCGCCGACAACGACGTGGCCGACAGCTGCACCGGGAGCGGCCGCTGGGGAGGACTGAGCCCCTTCGGCAGGGAGCTGGTGCCCGCGATGAACCATATCGGCATGCTTGTCGACCTGGCGCATTCGGCCGACTCCACCATGCGCGACGTGCTCGAGATTTCCGCCCGTCCGGTGGCCTATACGCACGGCTGCTGCCGGGCTCTGGCATCCCACCGGCGCAACATCTCCGACGAACTTATCCGAGCAATCGCCGAACGCGGGGGGATAGTGTGCATGAGCATCTATCCCTGCTTCCTCGACGACGAATTCGTGAAGACTCTCGAGGCTTCAGGACTGGAGGAGCAGATGTGGGTGGAGACTGAGTTCATCAAGGATCCTGGCGATCCCCGGAAGGCGGCCGCATGGGCGGAAGTACAGCGCCGGCTGGCCGAACTGCCGAGACCTTCGGTTTCGAGAGTGGCAGACCATATCGAGCATGCCGTGAACGTGGGCGGCATCGACCATGTGGGTCTCGGAACGGACTACGACGGCATCGAAGTGACGGCCTCAGGACTGGAGGACATCTCGAAATTCCCTTCGATTTTCGACGAGCTGGGCAGGCGCGGTTTCTCCCGCAGAGATATTGCAAAAATCGCCGGTGAAAACTTCCTCCGGGTGCTGAAAATGGTCAGAAAACGCGCTTAACATTTTTGTTATAGACTTGAACAAAAATGTTACATTCATTGATTTTCAATATAATCCGCTAAAAATTTAAGAGCGGCCTTTGCGAACTGGCGAATGTTGCCACGGCGGCCCAGATTGCAGCTGAAAAGCCTGGTTCTGGTGCCGGAAGGTCCGCTGACGGCCATCCATACTGTGCCTTCGGGGTAGTGTCCGTCGCCTCCTTCGGCAAGCCCCGTGGTGGCTACGGAGTAGTCGCTGCCCGTCGCCTTCCGCACGCCTTCGGCCATGGCGGCGGCGACCTCCGGGCTCACCACTCCGAAGGTTTCGACCGTCTCCGCAGGGACTCCGAGCAGTCGCTCCTTTATCGGGATGGCGTAGGATGTCACGGAGCCGAGGTAGTATTCCGACGAGCCGGACACGGTGGTGATGAGGTGGGAGATTTCGCCCCCGGTGCACGACTCCGCCGCGCTCAGGGTTTTTCCGCTTCCTTTCAGAAGGCGGGCGATGCGGTATTGCTGTTTTTCTTTCATGACTGTCTGGAAGCCTCCTTAAGGTTTTCCTGTAGATATTTGAGGGTTCTGCGGACTATTCCCGGGCCTTCGTGAACCAGTCCCGTGCGGATTTCGACCAGGGAGGCTCCGGCGCTCAGCGCCTCGAGGGCGTGTTCGGGGGAGTCTATGTGGTTGTTGGCTATCAGGGGAAGGCGGCCTTTGGCGTAGAGCTGGATGTGCTTCAGCTGCTCGAGGTCGCGCGTCTCGATGCCGTCGACGCTGTTCAGCAGGCAGTAGTCCACGAGGGTCTCGACCTGGCTGTCGGCGAGGCCTTGGGGAATCTTTATGACTATTGGGCGGTACACCGGTTCGGCTATCCTGGCTTCCAGCAGGGAGTCGAGCGCATCGGTCGTGAGGTCGTCGGGCATCTCCACGACGAAGAAGTCGCAGAAGTCGTAGGCGAGGGTGAAGGCGGTCAGGTAGTCGGTGCGGATGCAGGCGGCGAGTATGCCTTTCTTCGGGTCCTCGTTGAGATTTCTGAGCGCCCTGCGCATGCCGTCGGCGTCCATCGGGCCCATCTCCACGAAGCTGAAGCCGAGGTTGCCGAGGTCGTTGTAGAGCTCGCCGTGCAGGTCGAGCCCGGCACCGAGGCCGATGGGGTGGTTGAACTGCAGCCCGAACACCTCCCGCTGCAGCTTTGTGGGGCGGTTGCGGTAGACCCAGCGTGAGATTGTGCGTCCCAGAGGCAGACGTCCGATAAGCCTGAAATATCTCAGGCTTATCCTGGAGGCTCTGTCAAGCTCCATTCCGCGGACCAGCGGTTTGATGAGAATGTCGTATGCGCTCATTAGGAACAAAGATACGCATTATTTCAATTCCTCGAAGGTATTGTCGTCGTAGAACACGATCACCCGGCTGATATGCCGTTTTCCGGCGCTTTCCGGCGCCTTGGGGGATATGTCCCTGAGAATCGAATATTCCGGGGGAGTCGGGCTCTCGTCGGGGAATTTCCGATTCCTGCGGCGTCCGGCGCTTTCGCCGGAAACCGAGGAGAAGAGGTCTTCTTCCGGAAGAGTGTCGGGCGGAAGATCGTCATCGGAGTCGTCGTTCATCGCCGACGGAGCGGTATATTGTAGCTGCGTAACGTCCTCGGCAGACTGCGGGCCGCCGGTGACATACATTCTGCCGTTGCCCGTAATCAGCCAGGTGAGATTCAGGGAGGGGTAGTGCCGTGCCAGACTGGTGAAGAATTCGAAGCCGGGCTTGTTGCGTCCGGAGAGGATGTGCGAGATGCTGGCCCTGGCGACTCCGATGGTGTCGGCGAACTGCGACTGGCTGATGTTTTCAGCGAGCAGAAACTGTCTCAGACGGGTGTTCATTTGTAACGGATTGTTTCACAAATGTAACCATAAAACGGGGGAGTTGCAAGTTTTACACATGTTAACAGTTCGGGGATTGTTGATAATTTGTTAATGAATCAGGCTATGAATTTACTGCGATGTGGCAGGGTATTTTTCTGAATATCCAGCGGTTATATTCTGATAATCGGCCGTGTCGAGTTGTGTAGCGCCGAAAAACGGAAATTTTAACCGCAATTTACTGAAAATTATGAGTAGATAAATACTGTAAATACCTGATTTTACGTGAAATATGTTTCCGATTCACACATAATAAGTAATTCTTATTTCACAAAACGAAATTCATGGATTAAAAGTTTGTAAACCATTGTGAATTTACAAATGTGATGTATGTTTTTACAAATGTAATCGGAATTGTGGCGCAATGAATCATTAAAAGACGACACGGACAGACCGGCGGCGGAAAATCCGCACGGAATACCAGGCTGAAAAGTGCGAAACATCCGGGAGCGCTTGTTAATCAGTTAAACTTCGATTAACTTTGCCAGCCTTAACGCGTGACGGATAGAATGATACCAGTAATAAGGATTGAAGATTACACCTACGGGCTGCCCGAGGAAAGGATTGCAAAATATCCTCTGGCAGAGCGCGATTCCTCCAAACTCCTCATATATAGGGATGGTGAGGTCCGCGACAGCGTGTTCCGCAACATTCCGGACGAGCTGCCCTCGGACGCGATAATGATCTTCAACGACACCAAGGTCGTTCCCGCACGTCTATTCTTCCGCCGTCCCTCCGGCGCCCACATCGAGATATTCTGCCTCGAACCCGACACGCCGGCCGAATACGACAGGAATTTCGCAGCAACTGACTGCTGCCGATGGAAATGCGTCATCGGCAATGCCAAGCGCTGGAAGGACGACCTGCTGAGCTTCGACTCCGGCGAAAACGAGGCCGCCACGGCGCTGCAGCTCAAGGCCTCACTGGTTTCGCGCGACGGGCAGACAGGCGTCGTGGAGTTCAGCTGGAGCGGAGGCGCGCCGTTCTCGAAGGTGCTGGAACTGTGCGGCCAGGTGCCCATTCCGCCGTATCTCAACCGCAAGACGGAGGAGATCGACCTCGAGCGCTATCAGACCATGTATGCGAAATTCCGTGGCTCGGTGGCCGCTCCCACTGCCGGTCTGCATTTCACCCAGAGGGTCCTCGACGATATCAGGGCGAAGGGCATAGATACCGAAGAGGTCTGCCTGCACGTGGGCGCCGGAACCTTCCTGCCCGTGAAATCCTCGCTGATTTCCGAGCATCCGATGCACAGGGAGCCGTTTTCCGTGAGCCTGAATCTGCTGAAGCAGCTGCGCGACACCAGCCGCCCCGTGATCGCCGTGGGCACCACGTCCGTCCGCACCCTCGAGTCGCTCTATTACGAGGGCGTCTCGCTGCTGCAGACCGGGAAACCCTCGGAAATCGCCCAGTGGGCTCCGTACACCGAAGAATATCCCTACAGCCGTGCCGAAGCGTTTGACGCCATCGTGCGCTACCTCGAGTCTCAGGGGCTTGACCGCCTCGTGACGGGGACACGTATAATAATAGTACCTGGTTTCCGCTTCCGCGTCACCGACATGATGGTGACCAATTTCCACCAGCCCCAGAGCACCCTGCTGCTGCTGATTTCCGCCTTCGTGGGCGGGGACTGGGAGACCATCTACCGCCATGCGCTCGACGGAGGCTACCGTTTCCTGAGCTACGGCGACAGTTCTCTGCTTTTCCGCCGCGACGCCTGACGATAAAACTGAATCGATATGACCGACAACGAATACGAGAGCATAGTTCCCTATACCGACGAAGAAGTTGTGGAGGCGCTTGGACGCGTGTCCAGGAGCCCAATCCTGCCCATTGTGTCGAAGTTCTTCTTCCCGGACGAACCGCTCAGCACCCTGAGGAAACTTCTCAAGGACATACACTCCACCGAGGAGTTCCAGGAGGTGGTGATGTACAAGGTGGTGGCCACCATCATCGAGCGCAGCACCTCCGGGTTCCACTGCGACGGACTGGAGAACATCGACCGCGGCAGCACCTTCCTGGCGGTCTCCAACCACCGCGACATCATTCTCGACCCGGCGCTCGTGCAGTGGATGCTGTATGCCAACAAGATGCCGCTCACCGAGGTGTGCGTGGGCAGCAATCTGCTCGAGGGCAACAAACTGGTCGCCGACCTGCTGCGCTGCAACCGTATGATCAAGGTCATCAGGGGCATCTCAGCGAGGGAGCTGTATCTGTCTTCCCAGCTGCTCTCCAAGTATATACGCGACACGGTGACTTCCGGAAGAAGCACAGTCTGGATAGCCCAGAAGGAGGGCCGCACGAAGGACGGACGCGACATGACCGAACAGGGGCTGCTCAAGATGTTCGACATGAGCGGCAAGGGGAGTTTCCTCGACAACTTCGACGCCCTGCACATCACTCCGATGAGCATCTCCTACGAGTACGAGCCCTGCGACATACGCAAGGCGCGCGAACTGCTGATTTCCCGCAGCCGCAAATACGTGAAGAAGAAGATGGAGGACACCCACAGCATAATGCTCGGAATCAAGCAGTGGAAGGGCGGCGTGCATCTCAACGTCGACAAGCCTCTGACGCGCGGCGAAATCGAAATGGCTTCCGCCTGCGACCGCAACGACCGCTACCAGGCGATACGGCGCACCCTGGACCTGCGAATCATCAGAGGATACAAGCTGTGGAAGACCAATTACATGGGCTACGACCTCATGAACAACAGCAGCAAATACCGCGGACTCTACAGCGAGGCTGACCTGGAGGCCTTCAAGGCCTACACTGAGCGCAAGCTCTCAAAGGTGGAGCGCAGCCTCGACAGGGACGAGCTCAGGAAAATATTCTGGCAGATATACGGCAATCCCGTGGCGGCCAGGGAACGGGACCTCGAATAATCCAAATTCTTCAATCTTATGAAAAACCGTTTCATTTTGCCCCTTGCGGTCTTGCTCATGGCAGTGTCCGTCTCCTCTTGCAGCATCAGAATCAACATAGGAGGCTTCTATAGCGAGAACCCGGACTGGAGCGTATATTATCTAGGCAGGAACTGGGATCCGGTCTACGGCCTTTCGGACTATGTCGGAGTTTCAGTAACCGCCGGCCATGAAGCCTATCTCGTAGGCTGGGAGACCGTCGATGAGTTCGAGCGCCTGGGCATCGAGGAGGTCGTGGACAACTGGCTGTATGAGTACGGACTGGTGCTGGACGACCCGTTCGGCGGAGCGGACAGCTGGTCGGACCTCAGCTATCGCGGGAACGCCGAGATAGCTTTCGACGCCTTTGCCGCGGACGAGCCCTGCGTCGCCGTGGTCTTCGGAATCTACAGCAACGGGGAGCCTACCGGGTCGTATGCCGTCTCCCGGCCTTTCGTCCCCGGCGACCGGACTTTTTGAATTTTCCGGCATCAACCGTTTCACCAACCGATTTAATTCCTTATATTTTTAGGAGTTCAAAACAGTTTAACATAATTTTTAACTCTATGAGAAGTCACGTGCTTTATTCCGTTATCGGAATGGCGGCTTCTTATAATAATAGGAGTCGCTATTGCTGGATTTTATGCTAATCCTCAAAAGAGCCACAACTTTCATTGGATCATGCATTTTGATGCTTGATGTAAAAAGTGAAGCACAAATCATTCTTGGAAAACCGCATTGTGCCATGATACAATGCGGTTTTTAGCGTATGTCCCTGTACTTGGGTCGGTTTCCGGAATACGACTCAAGTACAAGACGTTCGCTGAAAACTGCTCTGCAACCTGCTGTATAGCAGATTTTGTAGACAGGCGTGTTCTTCACTTTTTTACAGTGCCGCTGTCCGCTTCAAATGAACAATGAGTATCATTCATACCAATTAATTTCGTTATATTTAAAAGTTTAAATCCATAGTTTATGAAAAAGACAATTTATCCGATGTTCGGCTTGGCCGTACTGCTTCTCGCATACAGCTGCGAAAAGCCTTTGGAGGACCCCGAGCTGACCTAGAGCCAGACGGAGGTCAGTGTCCCCGCGGACGGAGGCACCTTCTCGGTAGCCTTCCAGGTCTCAAATCCAAGGGATGGCGCCGAGGTTTCGGCTGAAGCCGAAGCCGAAGCAAACGACTGGGTGACCGGTCTTGAAGTCGTTGACAACAACATCAATTTCGATGTGGCGGCCAACGAAGTCACCGAGACGAGGTCGGTCGATGTGACAGTCAGCTACCCCGGAGCCGCCGAAAAGGTTTTCACCGTCGTCCAGGATGCCAGCGCCCCCGCACCCTTCACCATAATTCTCAAGGAGAAAGGCGCTATTTCCTATGTGGTGGATGTCATACCCGAAGACAAGGATATGGACTATATCTGCTTCGGAAGGACCCAGGCATATCTTGATGAGAACAATCTGACGACGGACGAGGCCCTTTTCCAGAGCGACCTCTCATATATGGAGTACGTGGAGGATTATACTTTCAAGGGTGACCTGCTCGACGCGACCTTCAGCAGCCTGCCCAAGACCGAGACCGTGCTGTATGCCTATGGCGTCGACACGGAAACTTCCGAGAGGCTGACGGATATCGTCTATCTCAGGTTCACGAGCGAGGAGGTTCCCAAGATTGAAGCGGACTTCGATATCACCGCCACCGTGGACGGACCTCAGGTGATCGCGCACGTAACACCTGTGGATTATGACGGATATTATTATTGCGAGGCCTATCATACTTCGTCCATTACACCCGAGACGGACCTCTACGAACTCTGCTACAACAATTTCCTGTCGAAGCTTTCTCTCTACCAGCAGTTCGGAATGGGGGCTGAAGAAGTGCTCTACGTCTACTGCCGTCAGGGAGAGGACGACTGGGTTTATTCATTCGAACCTTCCACAGACTACACCATAGTGGCTTTCGCAATCAGCGACGAAGCCGTGGTCTGCTCCGATCCCGTCTCCATAGAGGTAAGCTCCGAGGCGCTTGAGCCTTCCGACAACCAGCTCACCATAAGCGTGACCGACATAGGCTCGAGGACCGCGACGCTCAATGTCAGCGCCACCAATGACGATCCCTACGGAATATACATCGTGCCTTCCGAAGAAATAGCCGGATATGGCTCGGACAGCGAGATTATGGACTATCTTCTGTACTATTATGCCCCCATAGACGCGAGAGGGGATTTCTCGGAGCCTGTTTCCGGACTTGATCCTGAAACGGAATATGCCGTCTGCGCATTCGGCCAGGTTTCAGGCTATTCCACGACGGACCTGTTCCGTACGGATTTCACTACCACGGAAGCCGTAGTCGGCGATGCGACCATAGAAGTCGGTTTCGATGAATATTTCGACATAGCGGCTTCCCTCGACGTGCTCACCGAACTCGACCCCGAGTCGGCCGGGGAATTTGAAAGCCTTCTTGAGGAGGGAATTGAAGTTCTGCTTCCATGCTACGCCGAGACCGACCCTGCCGATGTCGAGCTATACTATTATTCTCTGTATTCATATACCGATGACATGTTCGACGGCATTTCCGAGGACGAGGTCATAGAAGTCCTCATGACGGACTATCCCGGGGAGCCTTCAATCCTCTTCCTTGCCAACTACAACTATCCTATGATATTGCTCGGAGTGGCGGTTGACGAGAACGGCAATCCCGGACCTCTCTTCAAGAGCGAGCCTTTCACCCTGACTCCCGAAGGAGCTGCTGATCCCGAAAGGCTCAAGGACCTGTTCGGAGTGACTTCGACGGCGGAAATGTCCGCTCCGGCCGGATTCCAGGCAGTACATAAGGACGCGTCAGTTTCAGTTTCCGTCCGCAAGGATGTCAAGGCGCCGGCGGCCAAAGCTTATGCGGAGCCTGTGGTCGTCACCTCCTCGAGCATCAATCTGCCAGAAGAAAGTGCGATGCAGAATACCGCAGCCCCCATGTGTATTCATTCGAAGTGATACTTAGGCACCCTATATTACGTCGGACCGGCTTGATGCCGGTCCGATTTTTTGTGCATCAATGGCAAAAGAGGAAAATCATTAAAATTTTTTGCTTTATATCCAATTGATAATTACTTCGTTTGGTCATAAACTGTTAACAAATTCGTGATATTGCCGTCAAAATAAAACTTTCTTAAATTTTTAATTATAATTTCAAGGTCTT
>ULUG01037206.1_pt1 | contig 42054 bp, 42 predicted proteins | sample 1958331 | NCBI WGS metagenome assembly ULUG01 (sample SAMEA4835755, study PRJEB28245) | human gut metagenome | biome: gut microbiome; material: fecal sample | place: Denmark | collected 2008
CTCCCTGAAATAACTCCTTTTAACTCCTTATTGGGCAAAATGCGGATATTCATTCTATATTATGTGTGTATGTTGTATGTCTAATGAAATCAGGGAAAGATACACAGGCAACACTGAGAAAAGATGAACATAAGTGATAAGGCTGACTCACTTATGTTAAACGCCCGAGTTACTTATGTGAAACGGCCAACTTACTTATGTTCATCAAAAGGCATGCTTGACTGTTTGTCTTTTTATAAGTTGTGATGTAATAAAAAAGGCTGCTTTTCCCAAAGCAACCTTTTCTGATACTCAATCTGTTCGGATTGGTTTAAGCAATTATATTTCCTTATTTTTAACTACGGCTTTTGTTTGACCGCATGATAAAAACGTTCCCAACTGTTATTGAATTCCATCATAGAATGGAAAAGAAGGTTAGCTCCTTCTTGTGTCAATACTTCGTCAGGTAAGGGACCGGTATTTACCGCTACTGTAAAAATGCCTGCCGCTACTCCTGCTTTTACTCCCAATGGGGCATTTTCTACCACGATGGCTTCGTTTGCTTTTACCCCTGCTTTCTGGAGTCCCATAAGATAAGGCTCCGGATTGGGCTTTCCGTATTTGACATCAAAAGCCGTTACCATTAATTCAGGTCTGAAAATATCCGGAAAGTTTTTATTGAGCCGTTCCAATAATGATTTTTGACCTGAACCGGTGACAATGACCGGCGTTAATCCTTCTCCTTTTATTTTTTGTAATAATTCGTATGCGCCCGGCATACGTTCTGCTTGGGGTAATGAATTGAAAATTTCGGATTTGGTTTCGTAGATGTTTTCAATTTCTTCATCCGTCGCTTCTTTCTTCCGCTGGCGGGCGCTTATGATGTTGATAGTATCTGCTCCCGTACGCCCTTCGTGCAAATAAGCCTCTTCAGGAGACATTTGCAGGTTGTAACGTTTCATCGCTTCGTGCCACGCTGCCGCATGGTTTTTCATGGAGTCGAACAATACGCCGTCCATGTCGAATAATACAGCTTTCAAGTCGAGTGACCCGAAGCGATGTGCTTGCAGATAAGTCCGAATTGCTTCTTCAAACATAGGCTACTTGTTCAAACGGGCTTGGATAGCTTTCGATTCTGCTTCGTATCCCGGTTTGTTCAGCAAGGCGAACATGTTTTTCTTGTAAGCTTCTACACCTGGCTGGTTGAACGGATTGACTTCCAACAAATAGCCGCTGATACCGCATGCTTTTTCAAAGAAATAAATCAGCTCGCCCAGATAGAATTCATTCAGCATCGGAACGCTGACGCGCATATTGGGCACTCCTCCGTCTACATGGGCCAATTGAGTACCTAATTCTGCCATCTTATTGACTTCATCAATGCGTTTTCCGGCAAGGAAGTTCAGACCGTCCAAGTTTTCCGCATCGGTAGGAACTTTCAATTCATGGTTAGGTGTCTCGACGGATACTACGGTTTCATAAATGGTACGTTCGCCTTCCTGAATCCACTGTCCCATTGAGTGTAAGTCTGTAGAGAAGTCTACCGAGCTTGGATAAATGCCTTTGTGGTCTTTTCCTTCCGATTCGCCGAACAATTGTTTCCACCATTCCATGAAATAGTGCAGTTTAGGCTGGAAGTTGACGAGGATTTCAATTTTCTTTCCATTCTGGTACAGTTCATTGCGAGTTGCCGCATATAAGGCAGAAGGATTTTCCATCAGGTTCTCGCTGGCACATACCTTTTCCATTTCGCGTGCTCCGTTTACCAGCTGTTCGATATCGAATCCTGCCACGGCAATGGGCAACAGACCTACCGGAGTCAATACAGAGAAACGTCCGCCTACATTGTCAGGAATGATAAACGACTTGTATCCTTCTTTGTCGGCAGTAGTGCGGGCTGCACCTTTCTTGGCATCGGTTACAGCTACGATAACTTTGCGTGCCATTTCTTTACCGCGTTGTCTTTCGCATTGCTCTTTCAACAAACGGAATGCGAGGGCGGTTTCTGTTGTTGTTCCTGATTTGGATATGTTGATGATACCAAACTTTTTATCTTGCAAGTAAGAGGTCAACTCGTACAGATAGTCTTCGCCGATGTTATGTCCTGCGAATAAAATAACGGGCTGGCCTGCTTTTTTCTCTTTCAGCCATGCAAAACTGTCAGACATCGCTTCGATAACGGCACGGGCACCCAAGTAGCTTCCTCCAATGCCGGCAACAACTACTACTTCACAATTTTCACGTAATACTTGAGCTGTAGCTTTTAAATCGTCCAAGTGTTCTTGAGTGATAGAAGAAGGCAGGTGCAGCCATCCCAGGAAATCGTTTCCAAGGCCGGTGCCTTTTTCCAGAGTTTCCATACAAGCTTTTACTTTGGGTTCGTAAGAAGCTAATTTTTCTTTAGAAATGAATCCTAAAGTCTTTTCGATGTTAAGTTTGATATTTTCCATAATAGTATATGTATTTTATCTGAATGAATCAGTCAGTAATTTTATCTCAATCATGGGAGAAATGCGTTCGTACAGGATGTTGTAGACAGCATCTACTATCGGCATATTCACATGCAGGTGCTTGTTCAGTTCCTTGATGCATTTTGTGCCGTAATAGCCCTCTGCTATCATTTCCATTTCGATTTGTGCACTTTTCACCGAGTATCCTTTGCCTATCATGGTACCGAACACACGGTTACGGCTGAAGTTGGAATAAGAGGTAACGAGCAAATCGCCTAAATAAGCCGAGTCGTTGGTGCATCGGTCTACCGGATGTACCGTATCTAAGAAGCGGTTCATCTCTTGCAGGGCATTCGAAACCAATACAGCCTGGAAATTATCTCCATACTTCAGACCGCTGCAGATACCTGCCGCTATGGCGTATACGTTTTTCAACACCGAAGCATATTCGATTCCTGCCACATCCGTATTTACGGAAGTCTTGATATATTGTCCGCTCAGCTGGCGGGCGAACATTTTGGCTTTTTCGATGTCTTTACATCCCACGGTAAGGTAAGAAAGACGCTCCAGAGCCACTTCTTCCGCGTGGCAAGGACCTGCCAATACGGCGATGTTTTCTTCGGGCACATCATACATCTTGTGAAAATAATCGGATATGATCATGTTTTCATCGGGTACGATACCCTTGATGGCTGTTACGATGAACTTGTCCTTTAGCTTCGTTTTCAGCTTTTTCAGGTGTGCTTTCAAGTAAGGTGAAGGAGTGACGAATATCAGCGTATCCGATTCTCTCACTACTTTGTTTATATCCGATGAAAAGTTAATGCATTTGATGTTGAAGCGCACACTGGTCAGGTAAGCCGGATTATGCCCCAACCGCTTGAAGTCCTCGATGCGGTCGTCTCGGCGCATATACCAGTTTATCGTACCGGCTTGGGCAAGGACAATCTTTGCGATAGCCGTTGCCCAGCTTCCTCCACCCATGATTGCTATTTTCCCGGGTAATTTCATGTTTGTTTTTTACTTACATGATTTTACTTATCCATGCTGCGATTTCGTCAACACTTGGATTAGCCAGTCCCAATTTATATTTCTTGTTTACTCCGCAGATGTCCATTTGCAGCTTTTGCGGATTAACTTCTTTCATGTCTGATACCAAATTATATCCTGCTTTTTGGATAAGCGGGACCCATTCTTCAGGAATGCCTAAAGCAGTAAATTTTTCAGTTTTGTCTTTAGGGGCCACCTTTTCGGGACGCATCTGCGGGAAGAACAATACTTCCTGAATGAAAGTCTTGCCCGTCATAAGCATAACCAGACGGTCGATGCCGATTCCGATACCGCTTGTAGGAGGCATACCGTATTGCAGGGCACGCAAGAAGTCCTGGTCAATAATCATCGCTTCATCATCGCCTTTGTCGGCTAAGCGCATCTGTTCCTTGAAGCGTTCTTCCTGGTCTATCGGGTCATTCAGTTCCGAGTATGCATTAGCCAGCTCTTTTCCGTTCACCATCAGTTCGAAACGTTCGGTCAGTCCGGGTTTCGAGCGGTGCATCTTGGTAAGGGGCGACATCTCTACGGGATAATCGGTGATGAACGTGGGTTGTATAAAGGTGCCTTCGCAGAACTCACCGAAGATTTCATCAATCAGCTTGCCCTTGCCCATGGTGTCGTCGATTTCCATGTTCAGCTTTTGGCACACTTCGCGGATTTGTGCCTCGTCCATGCCAGTCAGGTCATAGCCGGTCTTTTCTTTGATGGCTTCCAGGATAGGCAAGCGGCGGTAAGGCGCCTTGAAGCTGATGATGTTTCCGTCAATTTCGCGTTCGGGCTTTCCGTTTACGGCGATGCAGACGGTTTCCAACAGCTTCTCGGTGAATGCCATCATCCAGTTGTAATCCTTATACTGTACGTACAATTCCATACAAGTGAACTCCGGATTATGATTGCGGTCCATGCCTTCGTTGCGGAAGTTCTTACCGATTTCGTATACACCTTCGAATCCGCCCACGATGAGCCGCTTCAGATAAAGTTCGGTCGCGATACGCAGGTACATGTCGGTATCAAGAGCGTTGAAGTGGGTAATGAAGGGCTTGGCGCTTGCACCGCCTGCAATGTTCTGCAAGGTAGGGGTCTCTACCTCCGTATAGCCGGCTTCGTCCAGTACGCGGCGGATGGTACGTATCACCGTAGCGCGTTGCAGGAAGATGTCTTTTACTCCGTCATTTACTATCAGGTCCACGTAGCGTTGGCGATAGCGCAGTTCGGGGTCTTCGAACTTGTCATACGCCACGCCATCCTTGTATTTTACAATGGGAAGCGGGCGGAGCGATTTCGCCAGCACGGTCAGCTTCTGCGCATGGATGGATATTTCTCCCATCTGAGTTCGGAATACAAAACCTTCAATGCCGATGAAGTCGCCTAAGTCGAGCAAGCGTTTGAATGCTACATTGTATAAGTCTTTGTTTTCATCCGGACAGATGTCATCGCGGGTGATATATACTTGGATACGTCCTTTCGAGTCTTGTAGTTCGATGAAAGAAGCTTTTCCCATTACACGGCGCGACATCATGCGTCCTGCAACTGATACTTTGCGTGGTTCTGCCTCATCATCCTTGAATTCGGCTTTTATATCGGTTGAAAATGCATTGGTTACATACTCGGCAGCAGGGTACGGATTGATGCCCATCGCTCTCAGTTCATTCAGACTGTTGCGTCTGATAATTTCCTGTTCACTTAGTTCTAATACGTTCATTTGTTAATACATTAACTCAATTTCGGTACAAAAATAAAAAACTTTTTGCAATTTTACCCTATATCTTTCGTTCTTTTCTATGGGCTTGTTTAAAAAATAATTGTAAGTTATCGATGAATGTATTTGGCAGGTGCCGCGGATATAGTTGGAAAGCTCATCGGACATAGCTTCCTTGGCTTATGAAGCTATATGCTTTAATTTGTGGAAGCGAACAGGAAATGCGTTATTTATTATAGGTATATGGTTGGGTATCGAGATATGAAAGCAGGAAATCTGGTAGAGGATTTTTGCGCTCATATCTCGATAGCCTTTTGGGTCCGTTCGAACCTTATTCTTCAATGTCCTGATAGAGGAAACGTTTGATGCTCTTCTTTGCCGTCTTTTCGAACTCTTCGGGATAGAGACGGATGCGGGTAATCTGTGAATAAGCAGGCAGTTGCTTATTCAGTTCATTGCGGTTCGCTTCCATTGCTTGTTCCAGCTGGACTTTGCTTAGTCCGTGAGCAAAGGTGTCCTCGTGGTCGGGATAGACTAAAGCGATAAGCTTGTCTCCCGAGAGCAGGACGAGCGATTCGCCTACGAAGGGCAGGTTGTTCAGGCGGGCTTCGATTTCTTCAGGGTAAATGTTCTGCCCCGACGCGGTGAGGAGCATGTTCTTGCACCGCCCTTTGATAAAGATATTCCCTTCAGCATCTTTTATTGCCATGTCTCCTGTGTGAAGCCAGCCTTCGGCGTCAATGGCTTGTGCGGTGGCTTCGGGGTTCTTGAAGTAACCCGACATCACGTTCTGCCCGCGGCATATCAGTTCTCCGGGGATATGCTCAGGGTCGGGCGACAGCACTTTGGTCTCCATGTTTGTCACGGTCTTCCCGCATGAAGTGTATAGGATTTCGTCCCAGCGGCTATGGCAGATGAGCGGTGCGGCTTCGGTCATGCCGTAGGCGATGGTGTAGGGGAAATTTATCTTGCGTAAGAAGGCTTCTACCTCTGCATTGAAAGGTGCCCCTCCGATGACGATTTCGATGAAGTTGTTGCCGAATACCTCCATGGCTTGCGTACGTATCTGTTCTTTGATTTTGTCGCTTACGATAGGGAGTTTAAGCAGGAGCTTGCCCAACTTGTTGTCCACTTTCGGAAGGATGTTTTTCTTGAATATCTTTTCTACGATAAGAGGCACGCAGGCAATGACGCGCGGGCGTATTTCGGCAAATGACTCGGCTATGATTTTAGGCGAAGGCATGCGGGTCAGGAACCATAGATGTACGCCTGCCGTTACGCCATAAAGAAAATCGAAGGTCAGCCCGAATATGTGCCCTAAGGGAAGCATGGATACGACGTTGTCGCCCGGCTGGAGTCCGACCTTCATGCGGATGTGCTGGATGTTCGAAGTAATGCACCGGTAAGGAAGCATAACCCCTTTTGAGTATCCCGTGGTGCCTGAGGTATAGTTGATGACCGCCAGTTCTTCAGGGTCTTCGCATCGGTAAGAGACGTTTTCGGCACGGAAACGGCATGGATACCGCTTGCCGAACTCTTCGTTCAAGTGTTCACGGGCATAAGTGAGTTGCTTGGAGCGTGACACAACAAGGTCGAAGTTCTTCAGTTCAATGATGCCTTCCAGCCGGGGCATGGCGGCTTCGTTGAAGTTTTCCCATACTTGGTCGCCCACGAACATCATGCGGGCTTCGGAGTGATTGACTACATTATGCACATTGTCTGCCTTGAATTCGTGCAGGATAGGTACTGCTACGGCTCCGTAGGTAATGATGCTTAGAAATACGGCGGTCCAGTTAGCGCTGTTCCGTCCGCATAAGGCGATTTTATCTCCTGGGTTGATACCGGCAAATTCAAAAAGAATATGCATCTTTTCAATCTTGCGTGCCACGTCCCGGTATTGCAGGGTGGCACCTTTATAATCGGTCATCGCGTCCAAGTTCCAGTTCTGGCGGATGCTTTGTTCTATTAGCTGTATGAGACTTTCTTTGGTTTCCATGTCGTTTATGGGTTGCACATTTACTGCATAATTGTGCGCAAAAGTAATAATTTTATGCTTTCCGGCATAGGGTTCCATGAATTTATTCATACAATTTGCGAAAGAAAGGCAATAAATGGTCTTCTTTTAGTTTAACGTTGGAGGTCTTTTTCAATTTCTTTGTAAGATTCGGTCATTAGCATTTGCAGGTTTTCTTCTCCCTTTTTGCCCAATGGATAGATGGGGGTATGGATGGTGAGGGACAACGGATGCCAGGATAATATTTTTCCGGTGCGTGGCAGAACTTTGAAGGAACCGTTGATGGTAAGCGGAACAACTGGCATCTGCAGTTGGTCTGCAATGAAGAATGCGCCTTTTTTGAATGCATTCATTTGCCCGGTGTATGTACGTGCCCCTTCGGGGAAAACGACGAGTGAAGTTCCTCCTTGCAATACATTTTCTGCCTCTTTGATGGTTTTATATATTTTACGCGGGCTTGTCTTGTCGACAAAAATAAAGCCGGCAGATTCGCATGCTTTTCCTACGAAGGGGATTTCCCGAAGGCTCTTTTTCATCATCCATTTGAAATTGCGTCCTAAAAATCCATATATCAGGAAAATATCGAATGCCCCTTGATGATTGGCTACAAATACATACGATGTCTTTTGGTCGAGAAGTTCGTGCCCTTTTACTTTTACGGGTAGCAAAAACAGATAGCATGTCAGTTGCGACCAAAGTTTGCCTGGGTAATACCCCCAAAAGTGACCGTTTCCTAACCAGCATCCTAACATGGTAGTCAGTGCAGTGATGATAGTAGCTGCCAAAAAGACAGGCAGTCCGATGCAGATTTGATAAATGATGTAGATGATTTTCATGTTTAAGTTTATGAGTTTGTTAGTTTTTCCTGTTGATTGGAGATGTGTTTTTATTTTTATTTTTTCGTTTTCAGCGTAATTACGGTTATTTCGGGCCATGCCCCCAAACGCATGGGAAACATAACGAATCCCAATCCGATGTTTACATAGAGCCCTCTTCCGTTTTCTAAATACATGCCTCGATGTTCTGGATAGACAAATTTGGAGAAAGAAAAGCCGAAAAGATTGACTTGCATGTCATGTGTATGTCCGGCTAACATCAATTGGATGTTAGTACGTGGCAAGACTTCCCGTCTCCAGTGTGTCGGGTCATGACTTAGCAGGATTTTAAACATGTCTTCTGTCCCTTTCTGTGCCTTAGGCAGATTCCCTTGGTTAGGGAAAGGCGGATTCCCGCTATTTTCAACTCCAATTAGAGCGATAGAGTCGTTCCCGCGATGCAGGATACGGTGTTCATTCATTAGCATATCCCAACCCATTTGTTTTTCGCGGGATATTAATGTGTCAACATTGGCAAGCCGGTCTGTTTCGGTATTCCAGTGTACGTATGTACCGTAATCGTGATTGCCCAAAACGGAATATATGCCATCTTTAGCCTGAAGTCGTGAAAGGATATGCATGAAGGGTTTTAGTTCATCGGCACGGCTATTGACCAAATCACCTGTAAATACGATGACATCCGGATGTTGTGCGTTGGAAAGCGCAACGGCACGTTGCAATGCTTTCCCTTTATCTGTCCAGCTCCCTGTATGTAGGTCGGAAAGCTGTAGTATGCGGTAACCGTCGAATGCCTGAGGTACATCTGCTGATGTAAATGTGACTTCTTTTACCTGAAAAAACTCTTTTCCGAAAATAGCTCCGAACACGATGTAGGCACAGGTCGCTAAAGATGCAAACAAGGGGAGGCATATCTTGGCTAACGAGTACAAGCGAACCAGTGGGAGAGGGGCAGAGGTTCTGAATAGGCATTGTGCTGTTTTTTTGCAGAGGTAAAGAATTGTATCGCACACCATAAACACCATCTTGGGTACGGCGATACAGAGTGCTATGATGAGGTACAGGCTGAAAGCATGTTGTAGTGAATGACGGAAAAATATAAATACAAGGAGAGCCAGTAGCAATCCGATACTGGGCACCCACCATATCCGGCGTTTCCATTTTTTTGTACTTTGCTTGATATAAAATTTATAGATATACCAATCGGGAAGCAGCAGCAGAATCAAGAAAAATAATGTAATGCGTAGTAAAATCATGGTATGATTAATATTGTAGGTTCATTGTCAAATAGTTTTGTATATAGGAAACCTCCTTTCCACGCCGGGCTGCATAGTCCGCCAGTTGGTGCTCGTCTATTTTCCCTACGGCAAAGTAACGGGCTTGCGGATGGGAAAACATCAGGCCGCATACTGATGCGTGTGGTTGCATCATGCCATTTTCCGTTAAGCGGATGCCGATGCTTTTTATGTCAATGAGTTCATCAAGTAAAAAAATGACCGATAAATCAGGTAAGGAAGGATACCCTACCGCAGGGCGGATGCCTTGGTATTCTTCATTCAGTAATTGTTGGCGGGTAAGATGCTCGTCTTTTGCATATCCCCATACTTCCTTTCGAATCATTTCGTGCAATTTATTTGCAGCAGCTTCTGCCAACCGTTCATTTAGTGTTTGAATGAGCAAATGCTTGTAAGGGTCATATTCAAATCGTTTTTCCAAAGTTTCGTCTATCGTTGTGGCAAAACCTCCTACTGTATCAGGAATGCCTTGTGACAGAGGACGGACAAAGTCACTTAAACATAAATAAGGATCGGAGTCGTGTACACGTGTTTGTTGGCGTAATAAAGGAAGCTTTTTGCCATCCAGAATTAAGTCATCACCATCGGCATTTGCATCCATCAGCTTGAAAACTGCTTTGACGTTGCATGTTTGTTCCATCGTATTCAGCATACGCATAGCTTCCCTATGGAGCTGCATGGCTTCGGTTGCTTTGGGGATGTCAGAAGCAGGAAAGTTTGCCAGCCATGCGGCACGGCAGGCATCGCACCCATGGATTTCGGCGATTGAAGCGAACCGTGGCTGAAAATTCCATGCATGGAAAAAGTAAATCCAATTGATGTAATCAATCAATTCATGAATCGTATATGTAATAAAGGTTATTTTAGTTCTCATATCCTATATTATCGGTTGAAACGAAGGGCTTCTCCTCGATGGCATGTGTTTACATTGCCGTCAGCATAGACCAATTCTCCGTTGACAAATGTTTTCTCTACTTTTGAATGGAATGTTCTGCCTTCGTAAGGGCTCCAGCCGCATTTGCTAAAGATGCAGTCTTGGGTAACGGTCCATTCATGGTTGGGATTAACGATGACCAAGTCTGCTTTATATCCCGGGCGGATGTAGCCTCGTCTGTCTAATTGAAACAGGTCGGCTGGCGCATGGCACATTTTTTTTACAACCTGTTCTATTGTTGTTACCCCTTCTTTTACTAACTCTAACATGCAGACCAATGAGAACTGGATAGAAGGCATGCCTGATACGGCTTTCAGTGCTCCTCCTTGTTTTTCAGATAAAAGATGAGGGGCATGGTCGGTTCCAATGACGTCAATGCAGTCAGTATTTAATGCGCACCGTAACATTTCCCGGTCAAATGCGGTTTTGATGCTGGGATTGCATTTGATGCGTGAACCTAATGTCTTATAATCCTCTTCGCTGAAGAGCAGATGAGGCACACACACTTCTGCTGTAATGTGCTTTTCGGCGAGTGGCTTGTCTTCGAAGAGTTGCAATTCACGGGCAGTGCTGATGTGAAGCACGTGTAACCGTGCTCCTGTTTCTTTAGCCATTTGCACGGCAAGTGAAGACGATTGCCAGCAAGCTTCTTCGCTTCGTATTCTCGGGTGAAGCGCGATATCCGGATTTTCTCCATATTTCATCTTGACAAGTTCGGTGTTCCATTGAATAATTGACGGATCTTCGCAATGCGTCGCAATCAGCATGTTTGCTTTGCTGAATATTTGTTTCAGCGCATTTGTGTCATCTACCAGCATATTGCCTGTGCTGGCACCCATGAATAATTTGATACCGCAAATTCGGGTATTGTCCAGCTGGGAAAATAAATCAGCGTTGCTGTTGGTTGCACCAAAGTAAAACGAATAGTTGACAATGCTCTTTTCTGCAGCCATTTCAAACTTGTCTTCCAGCGCTTCCAGTGTAATGGTCTGTGGCTTGCAGTTGGGCATATCCATAAAAGATGTGACGCCTCCTGCGGCAGCTGCAGCACTTTCTGTAAGCATATCGGCTTTGTGGGTTAGCCCTGGGTCGCGGAAATGCACATGGTCATCTATTACACCCGGAATAAGGTAGCATTGGTGTGCGTCAATGATGTTGTCGTACCACCCTTCCGGTTCCGGTTCGTTAGCCTGTACGGCGGTGATAATGCCGTTTTCTATAATTACTGAACCAATTATCTTTTCTCCATTGTTTACGATAATGGCGTTTTTTATACACGTTGTCATAAGAAATGAATTAAAATTACTGGTAAATAAAAACTTATAAGACTCTCGCCGTGTTCTTATTCAATGTAATTATCTGGCGGATATGCGGTATAGCTCTCTTGCGTTGTAACGTCTATATTCAAAGTGTTGTTATAGTTAATTATGCCGTATCTGCGGATATGTTTTGAATAGGCTGTCCCATTTCAATCGGATTACTCCGAATACGGCTTCTCCAAAAATGCTGCTGTTCATTTTCGAAGTCCCTAATTCTCTGTTGACAAAAATAACTGGAACTTCTTTTATTTTGCAACCGCATTTGTATGCCGTAAACTTCATTTCGATTTGAAACGCATACCCTTTAAAGCGGATTTTGTCAAGTGGGATTGTTTCCAGCGCTTGGCGGCGGTAGCATTTGAATCCGGCGGTCGTGTCATGGATAGGAAGCCCGGTAATAATCCGTACGTATTTTGATGCGAAATAGGACATCAATACCCTTCCCATGGGCCAGTTTACTACGTTTACTCCACTTATATAACGCGAACCGATAGCGATGTCGAAGCCCTCGTCGTGGCAAGCTGCATATAATCGGGGCAAATCAGCGGGGTTATGGCTGAAGTCTGCGTCCATTTCAAATATATAATCATAGTGGTGTTCGATTGCCCATTTGAATCCTGTTATGTATGCAGTCCCTAAACCTAATTTCCCTTTCCTTTCTATCAGGAACAGGCGTTCCGGGTATTCCGTTTGCAGATTGCGTACAATTTGAGCTGTGCCGTCCGGTGAGTTATCGTCAATAATAAGAATGTGGACACATTTTTTTAATCCGAATACCGCCCGGATAATATTTTCTATATTTTCTTTTTCGTTGTAAGTCGGTATGATTACAACGCTGTCACTTGCCTGCATCATATTATTTTTTTTGCAAAGATACAGAATGAGGTTGATTAAACAAAGCACTAAAATGTTTTTGTAAGAAATTTAAGTCCAATAAAAGCATCGTGGTGGAGGGCAGGGACTGATTCGCACCGTAAATGCAGGGCAAATCGAAGTGATTTGGGGGCTGTTTCCTGCTCTGATAAGCGGTATATACCCCGCAGAATGTATGAAAACTAATTTTTATTGTAAGATTTATGCCGAAATATTTGGCTATTTCAAATAAAGGCTATACATTTGCACCCGCAAACGAAAAAGAAGTCGCACTCTTAGCTCAGTTGGTAGAGCAACTGACTCTTAATCAGTGGGTCCAGGGTTCGAATCCCTGAGGGTGTACTTCGGAGGGAGTTTGCGCGGGAAATTTGACAATTTATAGTAGTGGATGCACTCTTAGCTCAGTTGGTAGAGCAACTGACTCTTAATCAGTGGGTCCAGGGTTCGAATCCCTGAGGGTGTACCAGGCCGTGAGGTGAAAAAGAAAAAGATTCTGAAAACGATGCGTTTTTAGAATCTTTTTTTGTTGTGTATCTGTCTGTATGCAAGTGCTGAGGTTTTAATATGCGTTTTTTTCTCCCTGGATTGCATTGCGGATGGTACGGTAGATAATATAGATGTCCAGTCCGAAGCTCCAGTGTTCGATGTACCAGATGTCGCCTAATACACGGCCTTCCATGTCTTTCAGTTCTTTTGTCTCTCCACGGTAGCCCGTGACTTGGCTCCAGCCTGTGATGCCGGGCTTTACAAAATGGCGTACCATGTATTTGTTAATCAGTTTTGAGTATTCTTCTGTATGCTTGAGCATGTGAGGGCGTGGGCCGACTATGCTCATATCGCCCAATAGTACATTGATGAACTGGGGAAGTTCGTCGATGTTGGTTTTTCGCATGATGTCTCCCCATTTTGTCTTGCGCGGGTCATTCTTGGTTGCTTGCAGGGTGTCGGCTTCTTTATTGACTTTCATTGAGCGGAACTTGATGCAATAAAATTCGCGGTCGTTCAGTCCGTTTCGTTTTTGGCGGAAGAATACCGGGCCGGGCATGGTCAGTTTCGTGATGATAGTCACGATAATAAGTATGATGGGGAATAAGGTGCACAGGAATAGCAACGAAAATGCAATGTCGAATGCGCGTTTCAAGGCTTTGTTCTCCGGACGGCTAAGCGGGTCGGGGCGCAGGCTCAAATAAGGCACATTTCCTATCATGTTGAAATATACTCGATTGTGCAGGTAGTTGCGTAGGTTGGGCACGCTGTAGAAGTGTACCAGGTTGTTTTCGCAATAGTTGATGATAGGCACAATAATGTCGGCTTGTTTAGAAGGAAGGCAGCAAAACAGGAAATGGATATACGTGTGGGAAATAAGGTAGCCAATCACTTCTTCCGGCTTGCCTAAGTAGGGACATTCCTTGAATTGGGGGTTGGGCTGTTCGTCAAAATATCCCGCAACCGAATATCCGCTGGCAGGGTCGTCTGCCAGTTCATGATATAATTCGATATTATTGGTCGTGCTTCCTACCAAAACCACATAGTTAAGATGGGATTCCCGGCTCCGGTAAGCTTTCAGGAATGCGTGGAAAATGAGTCTGTATGTGCTTAGGGCTATGAATAATGTTGCGATGTAAGCCGCGAAGAATAGGGAGAATACATTGAGGTAATCTCCTGTTGCCAGCAATATGCCGCTTACGGCGGAAAAGTACAAAACGTTGCGTAGTACGCGCAGGACAATTTGGAAACCATGTACTTTCTGCCGGTGCAGGATGACACCTCCCCGCATGGTGCATATCAGGTAACAAAGCGATAGGGTGACCAGTATTTGAATTAATGACGCATGATGGGGAAGAGGGTGTAAAGAGGTCTCTTTCCAATAATATAGTGCATAAAACAGACCGTTGCATAAACATAAATCGCCTGTGATGACAATAGCCTGAATCAGGCTGTTATATTGGGGCTTATAGTTTTTATTCTCCATATATAATTATTGGTTCGTTTGATAAAAGTGCTTTCTCTATAACATTTAAGTGTCTATTCTTGTTTTAAAGGGCTTTTACTTTCATGTTCTTTCCAAATTTATGTTCAGTAATCTATAAGGTTTCATCTGCAAAGGTCGTAATAAAATTAAACACTCACAAGGATTTCCTTTCAAATTGCCCTCTTGTTTCTAAAATAATGTTAATATATGAAAGGTTTTTGCCTGTAATGTATGTTCCATAACATAAAATGTCTATCTTTGCATCGTGTTTTTCATGGTATTAGATTTAAGGTTAATGAAGATTGGGAATCTGGGAAGATTCCCTTTTTTTGTGCCCTGCCGTTTTCATATAGTTGCGGCGGTCCACACAAGTATCTGCATCGGACTGTGCATGTATATCCGAAAGGAACTGTACAGGGGTGAGACAACAGGCGTTACAATTGTAACGCCTGACTGTCTTCGTTTGGCGTATCATAAATAAAAACCGGAGCAACTGCTTGGTATTTCCATTAGAATCCCTTATATTTGTTATTGAGTTTGCACTCAAGGCTTATATATAATAAGGTATAGAAGAAATATGATGAATATAAAACTTCGACTGATTGTAATGAACTTCCTGCAGTTTGCCGTGTGGGGAGCTTATCTGACTTCGATGGGGACTTATCTGGCAGGAGTGGGCTTGGGTAGTCACATCGGGCTGTTTTATGCCATGCAAGGCATTGTGTCTTTGTTTATGCCTGCTGTTTTGGGCATTGTCGCCGACCGTTGGGTTCCTGCCCAGCGCTTGTTGAGCTTAAGCCATTTGCTCGCGTCTTTGTTTATGGCAGGGGCAGGTTATTATGGCATGACGGCTGGCGATGCGGTGTCTTTCCCGGTGTTGTTCGCTTTTTATTCGATGAGTGTGGCTTTTTATATGCCTACTTTGGCTTTATCCAATTCGGTGGCTTATACGGCGCTCGACCGTGCAGGACTGGATACAATCAAGGCGTTTCCTCCTATCCGGACATGCGGGACTATCGGTTTCATCTGTTCGATGTGGCTGGTAGACTTGTGGGGATTCCAGTCCAATTATATGCAATTCTTCGTGTGTGCAGGGTGGGGCATCCTGCTGGCGGTTTATGCCAATACGCTTCCGGCTTGTCCGGTGAGCCGGGAGGCTGGCGGGAAGAAATCGTTGGCTGAGGCGTTGGGCTTGAAAGCGTTCTTGTTGTTCCGCCAGCGCAAGATGGCGATTTTCTTTGTCTTCTCGATGCTGTTGGGCGTATCGTTGCAGATAACCAATGGGTTTGCCAATCCGTTTATCACCAGTTTCAGCGCTTTGCCCGAATATGCGGATACGTTTGGCGTCCAGCATGCCAATTTGCTGATTTCGCTTTCACAAATCAGCGAGACTTGCTGCATTTTGCTGATTCCGTTTTTCTTGAGCCGTTTCGGCATCAAGAAAGTGATGCTGATTGCAATGGTGGCATGGGTCTTGCGGTTTGGACTATTCGGATTGGGCAATCCGGGGAACGGCGTTTGGATGTTTATTCTTTCGATGATCGTATATGGAGTGGCATTTGATTTCTTCAATGTGTCAGGTTCATTATTTGTAGATAAGGAAACCGATGTGAGCGTACGTTCCAGTGCACAGGGCTTATTTATTATCATGACCAATGGATTGGGTGCGACCATCGGGACATTAAGCGCTCAGGCTGTAGTAAATTGCTTTGTTGATTTCAATAGCGCGGTTCCTCAGGTCGAGGGATGGAGTAAGGCTTGGTTTATTTTTGCGGCGTATGCATTGATAGTGGCAATTTTGTTTGCTATTGTCTTTAAATATAAACACGTAAAAGAATGAAAGAGATTGAAATGAAAATGCTGGATATGTCAACCGTGTTGAGACCGTCTAATTCGTTTGCGCTGGTATTGGAAGAAGTTGGGGATGAGAAACGGAAATTGGCATTGATTATCGGTGCGGCAGAGGCACAAAGTATCAAAATGGGAGAGTTGAATTATAATCCGCCCCGCCCTTTTACACACGATTTGATGTTGAATGTCATTAAAGCGGGAGGAATGCAATGCATGAAGGGCATCATTTATGAAGTGAGGAACGGCATTTATTATTCCTATTTATATATAAGGAGAGCAGACGGCGAAGTGGAGGTGGTTGATGCGCGTACATCGGATGTGATAGCATTGTCGTTGCGCGCTGGTTTCCCACTATATGTGTACGAAGATATTTTAGAGCGTGAACAATTGAGGAATATATCGACGGACGGCTCTACTTATACGCTTACGGTAAATTCCGTGGATATGGATACGCTGAAAAAGGCGATGGAAGAAGCGGTTGCAGCCGAGGACTATGAACGTGCATCGCAATTGCGGGACGAAATCCGTAAGAGGGAAGATGAAGGAAAAGACAATCGTTGATTTTAGAATGAACAGGTATGCATACATTTTATACACCGGATATTGCGGTAAAGACTGAGCTTCCGGAAGAAGAAGCTGCCCATTGTTTGCGCGTATTGCGGCTTACTATGGGGGATGAGGTAATGCTGACGGATGGGAATGGATTCTTTTATAAAGCCGTAATCGATTCCATTGCAGGAAAACGTTGCCAGGTGAAGATTGTGGAATCTATCTTTCAGGAGCCGTTATGGAAAGGGCATTTGCATGTGGCGATGGCGCCCACGAAGAATATAGACCGGACTGAATGGTTTGCGGAGAAGGCGACTGAAATCGGGTTTGATGAACTGACTTTCTTGAATTGCCGTTTTTCGGAACGGAAGGTAATCAAGACAGAGCGCATCGAAAAGATTGTGGTTTCGGCGGTTAAGCAATCGCTAAAAGCACGGAAGCCAAAGGTAAACGAAATGATTGATTTCGATAGATTTGTCAGGCAAGATTTTAAAGGGCAGAAATTTATCGCGCATTGTTATGAAGGGGAGAAGCTTTTGCTAAAGGATGCTTTGGATGTTCAAATGGACGCGGTTGTATTAATCGGTCCCGAAGGGGACTTTAGCCGGGAAGAGGTCGCATTGGCAGAGTCTTGCGGATTCCGGCCCATCAGTTTGGGAAAATCAAGGTTGCGTACCGAAACAGCGGCTCTTGTGGCGGTACATCTGATGAATCTGGCACATGTGACGGAAAGCTGATGCAAACAAGTATAAGATAGAAGCGTTAATGATAAAATGAGATTATGATGGACAATAAAATAATAAGGTGGATAGGTTGGATGGGATGTGTGCTGTTGCTGGCTTCATGCAAAAGCGGAGATGAATACGAAGCGGCTTTACCCCGGGATGCTGCTTTGGTGGTTTCGTTTAATCCGGTATCCATCGTTGAGAAGAGCGGTTTGTCGGGCGAGGAAGGAAAAGCAAAAGTGCAACGCTTGGGGGATGCGTTAAAGAGCGGCATGCAAGGCTCCGGACAACTGGTGGATAAGGTAATGGAAAATCCATCAGAAAGTGGCATTGATTTTCGGAAGAAAGTCTATTTATTTGTAGAATCCCAGTCGGTTTCCGCCGGTGCGTTGGCACGGGTGTCCGATGCGGGCAAACTGGAATCCTTGCTCGAAGTATTGGGCAAACAGCAGATTTGTGATGTTTTGACCCAAGAGGAAGGATATACGTGGACAACTATGGGAAATTGGCTGGTGGCGTATACCTCGGATGCTTTATTGGTGTTGGCAGACCCTAACGGAGGCGTTCCTCAAGACTTGTGCCATACGGCCTCGATGTTGCTCCGCCAGAAGAAAGCGGAGGGGTATTGTGCTACATCAGAATTTGAGAAGATAAAAGCCGGGAAGGGGGATATTGTGGCATTGACCTCATTGGACATGCTTCCGGGGCAATACGTAAGTCCCGTTTTGATGGGAGCTTCCGGTGGGTTGGAACTGAAAGATATTAAAACATTGGCAGATGTGACTTTTTCGCAAGGCAAGATGCGTATTGATTTCACCAACCTGACTACCGGTCAAGTCATGAAGCAACTGCAGGAAAAGCAGGCTCAGGCTTTTGGAAAGATAGAGGGGACATATTTGGATAAATTTCCTGCCAATACCGGCTTCTGGATGTCCATGCATATAGACGGGAAGAAAATCTATGAGATCTTATGCAAGCACCCTTTGCTGAACAGCCAGCTGGAAAACTCGATGATGCCTATTGATTTTGAGTCGGTGTTGGGTTCGATGAAGGGGGATATGGCGGTAGCCGGAAATCCTGTATCGGGTAAATTTATTGCTTATGCGGACGTTACCGATGACCGTTTCTTGCAGACGTTTGAAAACCTGAAGCCGTTGTTGGCATTGACAGGCGGACGGATGCAGCTTGTCAGCCGCGGTGCTACGGGTTATGAGTTCCGTGTGTCGGACGGGACCATGTTAGGGGTACGTTCCGGATATCAGGTGTGGTGGTTCGGTGTTTCGAATGGACGCTTTTATCTGACGAATCAAGTTGACTGGATAGATGCTTTTGTCCCGGGGCAGACATTGCGTGATTGTCCATGGGGAAAACAGGTGGAAGGCAATTTGCTATATTGGGGAATGAATTTGGAATCCGCCGTAGAAGAAGCAGGGCAAACTTATGGAGCGCTATCGGAATGGAAGCAGGCTTTGGGCTTTTTGCAGGGACTGGATTATTTGACGTTTGTCATGGAGGACATGAATAAGTCTCGTTTGGAATTAGTGATGAAAGATTCAGACCGGAATATTCTTCAGTCTTTATTGGGTGCAATCAATTAATACGTAAAGGATGGAAACAATCGAGTTACAACAAACCCTGCCGGAGGTATTTGCCGGCAGGGATAGGGTTATCTCTGATGTATGGCATCGGGAGATAGCTTTTCAGAAAGGGAAGATTTACCTGCTGGAAGCAGCTTCGGGGACGGGTAAGTCTTCTCTTTGTAGTTTTATATATGGATATCGGAAGGATTATCAAGGCATTATTTCTTTTGATGGGCAGAATATCCGCAATTTGTCCGTATCACAATGGGTGCATTTGCGGAAAACTTCATTGAGCATGTTGTTTCAGGAACTTCGCTTGTTCGGAGAATTGACGGCATTGGAAAATGTGCGGATGAAGAATGCATTGACAGGGTATTGTCAACGGAAACAGATTGACGAATGGTTTCAAAGGTTAGGGATTGATGGGAAAAAAGACCAGAAAGTGGAACGTCTGTCTTTTGGCCAGCAGCAGAGGGTGGCGTTTATCCGTGCATTGTGCCAGCCTTTTGATTTTATTTTCCTTGACGAACCGATAAGCCATTTGGATGATGGAAATAGCCGCGTTATGGCAGATATACTGAAAGAGGAAGTAAACAAGAGGGGAGTAGGCGTGATAGTGACTTCTATCGGGAAGCATTTGCCCTTGGAGTATGAGAGGGTATTGAAGCTTTAGGTTCCGCAACGCATTTATTAATTATTCATATTCATCGGATTATGGTTTGGAAATTATTGAGGCAGCATCTGAGCGTCTCCCAATTGGCAGGTTTTTTCTTTGCCAATGTATGCGGTATGGTAATTGTGTTGCTTGCCGTGCAATTTTATCGGGATGTTTTGCCGGTATTTACTCAGGGAGATAGCTTTATGAAAGGGGATTATGTCATAGTGAGTAAGAAAGTCAGTACATTGGGGACAATTGTGGGCAAACAGTCGGCATTTTCTTCGGGAGATATTCGGGACATTGAGGCTCAGCCTTTTGTAAAAGGGGTGGGGCGTTTTATCCCTTCTCAGTTTAAGGTGTCTGCCGGCATGGGGTTGCAGGGTATAACAATGTCGACGGATTTGTTCTTTGAGGCGGTACCGGACGTATATGTGGACGTAAAATCGGAGAAATGGAACTTTAATCCGAACTCCGGTGAAGTGCCGATTATCATACCTCGTAATTACTTGAATTTGTATAATTTCGGGTTTGCTCAAAGCCGGAATTTGCCTCAATTGTCCGAGGGGTTGATTGGAATGGTTAGTTTGGATATCTGTATCATGGGCAATGGGAAGGTGAAGCAGATGAAGGGGCGTATCGTTGGATTTTCCAATCGGCTCAATACGATTCTGGTTCCCGAAACGTTTATGCGTTGGGCGAATAGCCATTATGGTGCGGGAGAAGACGCAAAGCCTTCTCGTCTGATTGTAGAAGTCAATAATCCGGCAGACGAGCGTATCGTTCAGTATTTTCAGCGGAAAGGGTATGAAATGGAGGGCAATGAACTGGATGCAGGTAAAACGGCTTGGTTCTTGAGGGTGATTATCGGAGTTGTACTGTCGGTCGGCCTGTTGATTAGCGCACTTTCGTTTTACATTTTGATATTAAGCGTTTATTTGTTGTTGCAAAAGAATATGCGCAAATTGGAAACCTTGTTGTTGATAGGATATAGTCCGGCGCAAATAGCGCGTCCTTATCAAATACTTACCATTGCATTGAACTTGTTGGTGTTGCTTTTAGGTGTTGGGATTGTGGCGTGCGTGCGTTCTTGGTATGTGCCGGTCCTTTCTGCTTTGTTCCCTGAAGCGGGTGTAGCTGGGTTGGTTCCTGCGCTGGTTGTGGGAGGCGTAGTTTTTGGGTTTGTATCTGTGCTGAATGTATATATAATTCGCCGGAAGGTGAATGCTGTTTGGTTTCGTAAAAAGTAGAGTGTATGGTTAGGCAAGTCGAATTTACATTAAAACCTCGTACGAGAGGGTTTCATTTGATAACGCAGGAAGTAATGAGCCATTTGCCGGAGTTGCCCGAAACGGGTCTGCTGCATTTGTTCATTAAGCATACGAGTTGTGCATTAAGCATTAATGAGAATTATGACCCTAGTGTGCGTAATGACATGGAGCGTATTTATAATAATCTGGTGAAGGAGAATCAGGCTTATTATACGCATGTGGATGAAGGTCCCGATGATATGCCGAGTCATGCCAAATGCAGTCTGACAGGAGTGTCTCTTACCATACCTGTAACGTCCGGACGCTTGAATTTGGGTACATGGCAGGGGATTTATTTATGTGAATTCAGAGATTATGGCGGAGCACGTCGGATTGTGGCTTCAATACTTGGTTAAGCCTCTTTGTTTTCGCACACGGAATGTTTTTTGTGTGAATAAATGTTTAAAAACGGGCGGTATTGTCTCCCCTTTTTAATATATAGTTTCATGTTCGCTGGAAAAAGTGGTTTTTTTACAAAAAAATGTTAGTTAGGATGACAAGATAATAAGATATTTATATAAATTTGCGTAGATGATTAATGATACATTGAACCATTAAAATGTGGTTCTGGTAGAAAATAGTTGAATCTATAAAAAATAAAGAGTAAAGCTTATGTCAAAAATCGTTGGACACATTTCGCAGGTAATCGGTCCGGTGGTCGATGTGTACTTCAAGTTGGATGAAGGGCAGGATGTAGAACAATCATTGCCGAAAATCCACGATGCGTTGACAATCGTCCGTAATGACGGTCGTACGTTGGTGATTGAAGTGCAGCAACATATCGGTGAAGACACTGTACGTTGCGTAGCCATGGACAGTACGGATGGTTTGAAACGCGGAATGGAAGTCGTTCCAGCCGGTCACCCGATTTCTATGCCGGTTGGAAGTCAGATTAAAGGACGTGTAATGAATGTGGTCGGTGATGCTATCGACGGAATGAAAGAATTGGATAAGGCGGAAGGCTTTCCGATTCATCGTGAACCGCCGAAGTTTGAAGACTTGGCTACTTCGCAAGAAGTCCTTTTCACGGGTATTAAAGTTATTGACCTTTTGGAACCTTATTTGAAAGGAGGTAAAATTGGTCTGTTTGGTGGTGCCGGTGTAGGAAAGACCGTGCTCATCAAAGAGTTGATTAATAACATTGCCAAGAAGCACAATGGTTTCTCCGTCTTTGCCGGTGTGGGTGAACGTACCCGTGAAGGTAATGACTTGTTAAGGGAAATGATTGAGTCTGGCGTAATCCGTTACGGCGATGAATTCTTGAAGAGCATGGAAGAAGGCAATTGGGATTTGTCGAAAGTGGATTACAAGGAAGTGGAGAAATCTCAGGTATCCATGGTGTTCGGGCAAATGAATGAGCCTCCTGGTGCACGTCAGTCGGTGGCTCTGTCCGGTTTGACACTTGCGGAATCTTTCCGTGACCGTGATACGGGCGAGAATGGTCCGCGTGATATCTTGTTCTTCATTGACAATATCTTCCGTTTCACTCAGGCTGGTTCCGAGGTTTCGGCTTTGTTGGGACGTATGCCTTCTGCGGTAGGTTATCAGCCGACATTGGCAACGGAAATGGGACAGATGCAGGAACGTATTACTTCTACAAAGAATGGTTCTATCACTTCGGTACAGGCTGTATATGTGCCTGCCGATGACTTGACAGACCCGGCTCCTGCAACGACCTTTACTCACTTGGATGCTACTACGGTGTTGAGCCGTAAGATTGCCGAGCTTGGCATTTATCCTGCCGTTGACCCCTTGGATTCTACTTCACGTATTTTGGATCCGCTGGTCGTAGGCAAGGAGCATTATGATACAGCCCAACGCGTTAAGCAAATACTTCAACGTAATAAAGAGTTGCAAGACATTATCTCTATCTTGGGTATGGATGAATTGTCGGACGAAGACCGTCTGACCGTAAACCGTGCCCGCCGTGTACAACGGTTCTTGTCACAACCGTTTGCCGTAGCAGAACAGTTTACGGGCGTGCCCGGCGTGATGGTTTCAATCGAGGATACAATTAAGGGATTCAAGATGATACTGGACGGCGAAGTGGATTATCTTCCGGAACAGGCTTTCTTGAATGTCGGTACGATTGAGGACGCGATAAAGAAAGGAGAGAAACTGCTTGCTGCTGCGAAAGGATAGTATTGAGTTTTTTAAAACTAAGAAAGAATGAAAGAACTTCATCTGGTTATCGCTTCACCTGAACAGACCGTTTTCGATGGGAAAGTGGACATGGCTGTATTGCCCGGCGAGCTTGGAGAATTTCAAGTGCTGGTGAACCATGCGCCATTGATTTCTTCGCTTATGGCTGGAGAAGTGAGGTATACGGCTGGAAAAGAATCGCATGCCTTGGCTATCAAGGGCGGATTTGTAGAAGTCAGGGACAATCAGATATCAGTTTGTGCCGAGCTCTAAAGAGAGGGAAGCTTGAGTTAATGCTATTGACAGAATGTTATTAAAGGCGATAAAGAAGAAATTCATTCAGGAACTGACAGGGACAGGTCTGATCCTGACAATCGGAACGCTGTTGTTTTTCCATTTCTTTTTCCCGGAAAGGTATTTCCAATGGTTTCCGCTGATTCCTGTGTTTTTCTATGTCTTTGGCCTTTTCTATATTTATATGTTTGAATTCAGTTGTCAACTGGGGGCAGACAAAATAGCGATGACTTATTTGATATGTAAGGTGCTGAAATTTATTTTGAGCGCTTTGGTACTGATATTTTACGGATTCGTAATAGAAGACGAGGTGGGTGCTTTCGTGGCTGCATTCGTTTTCTTTTATTTTGCGTTTCTGGTTTTTGAAACCCGTTTCTTCCTTCGCTTTGAAGCGAAACTGAAATTAAGTAAACAAGTAAAAAATGAAAAAAATACGGTACATAGTAATAACACTGCTGCTTTTGTTGGCAATTCCAACCACGACGCTGAAAGCGGAAACGGGCAGTGATGGGGAGATAGATGTGAACGAATTGATATTCGGGCATATCGGTGACGCGTACGAGTGGCATATAGTCTCGTTTGGCGACACTCATCTCACTATCCACCTTCCGGTAATCGTAAAAAGCAGTACGGGCTGGCATGTGTTCTGCTCTTCTCATTTGGAAGGAGGAGAAGAATACGAAGGCTTGTACATTGCCGAGGGGGGTGCCAATGACGGTAAGATAGTGGAACGGAATGCTGCCGGTGAAGAGGTGAGGCCTCTTGACATTTCCATAACCAAGAATGTGCTTGGCTTGTTCATCAACAGTGCGTTGCTGGTGGTGATTATGCTGGGCTGCGCGCGCTGGTATAAGAAACACGCGTTAGAGCAGGGAGCTCCTAAAGGCGGTGTGGGAATGATAGAAGCAACCGTAATGTCTATTTATGACGATGTAATCAAAGGCTGTGTAGGTGAAGATTACAGACGTTATGCACCTTATTTGCTGACCGCTTTCTTCTTTGTGCTGGTGAATAACCTGATGGGATTGATTCCTATCTTTCCGGGAGGGGCGACTGTAACAGGTAATATTGCCATTACGATGGTCTTGGCATTATGCACGTTCCTTTTCACCAATATTTTCGGTACAAAGGCTTATTGGAAAGACATTTTTTGGCCTGAAGTTCCAACATGGCTGAAAGTGCCGGTACCTATGATGCCGTTGATAGAATTCTTCGGTATATTCACTAAACCGTTTGCATTGATGATTCGTCTTTTTGCCAATATGATGGCAGGCCATGCCGCTATGTTGAGTTTGATAGCAATCATTTTCATCACGGTTAAGGCAGGACCGGTAATCAATGGTTCAATGACAATCGTCGCTGTGGCATTCGGAATTTTCATGAATGCGCTCGAGCTTTTGGTCGCATTTATCCAAGCGTATGTGTTCACGATGCTTTCGGCCGTGTTTATCGGTTTGTCGAGAGTGAAAGAACACGCAGAAAAATAAAGTAATAAATTAAAAGTATAACCAATTAAATTTTTAGAATTATGTTATTATCAGTTTTATTGCAGGCTGCTGCAGGTGTTGGCATTAGTAAATTAGGCGCTGCTATCGGCGCAGGTATCGCAGTATTGGGTGCAGGTATCGGTATCGGTAAAATCGGTGGTGCTGCCATGGAAGCTATGGCACGTCAGCCGGAAGCATCAGGCGATCTGCGTATGAACATGATTATTGCTGCTGCCTTGGTCGAAGGTGTGGCTCTGATTGCAATCGTGGTTTGTTTGTTGACTTTGTTCTTATAATTAAAACGATACATTATGGGATTATTAACTCCGGATCCGGGGCTGGTGTTCTGGATGATTATCACGTTCGGCGTCGTATTCGTCTTGTTGGCGAAATATGGCTTCCCCGTAATCATCAAGGCAGTAGAGGACCGGAAAGCATATATCGATAATTCGTTGAAGGCTGCACGCGATGCGAATGAACAGTTGGCGAACGTGAAGCTCGAAGGCGAAAAGATTCTTGCTCAGGCACGTGAGGAGCAGAACCGCATCTTGAGTGAGGCCGCCGTTACACGCGACCGCATTGTAAAAGACGCTCAAGACCGGGCTATTACCGAAGGCCAGCGGCTGATGGCGGAAGTGAAAAAACAGATTGAAACGGAAAAAGAAAGTGCAATCCGTGATATCCGCCGCCAAGTGGCTGTCCTTTCGGTCGAAATTGCCGGGAAAATCATGCGGAGTAAGCTTGCCGATACAAAAGAGCAGAATGCTTTGATTGACCGTATGTTGGATGAAATGCTTGAATCTTCTAAAAAATAATAGGTTATGAATACAGGAGTTGTTTCCAGACGTTATGCAAAAGCTTTGCTCGCTTATGTGAAGGCGGCAAAAAAAGAAGACAAAGTATATGAAGAAGTGAAAACGTTAGCTTCATACTTTGAGCGTGTTGCCGGTTTGCGTCACGCGGTGGAAAATCCTGTATTGGATATTCCGGCAAAACTGAAACTCTTGCGGGAAGCTGCGGGAGGAGCGGACGTGAGCCAGGAACTGATGCGTTTCTTCGGGCTGGTATTGGAAGAAAAAAGAGAGAAATTCTTGCAGTTCATGACCTGGTCGTATATCGACTTGTATCGTGAGGATAAAAACATTCTCATCGGCAAATTGACAACGGCTGTTCCTTCTCCTAAACTGGTGGCGTATTTGCAAAAGACATTGTCTGAGGCGAATAACGCAACGGTTGAACTGGAGACGAAAGTGGATGCTAATCTGATTGGCGGCTATATCGTAGAAGTGGCAGGCACGCGTATGGATGCAAGCGTAGCCAACCAGTTGAAGCGTGTAGAACAGCAGTTTATTGCAAAAAACAGAAGAATAATTTAAAACAAAGCTTATGCCAGAAAATAATAATATTAAACCCAGTGAAGTTTCAGAAGTGCTTCTCCAGCAATTGCAGGGGATTGACACTTCACTGAAATTCGACGAAGTGGGTACCGTGCTTCAGGTGAGTGATGGCGTGGCTCGTATTTACGGATTGCGTAATGCCGAAGCTAACGAATTGCTTCAGTTTGAGAATGGTATCATGGGAGTCGTGATGAATCTGGAGGAAGATAATGTCGGAGCCGTTTTGTTGGGTCCTACCGACCAGGTAAAAGAAGGTATGGTAGTAAAACGTACTAACCGTATTGCCTCTATTAATGTAGGCGAGGGAATGTTGGGACGTGTTATCGACCCGTTAGGCGTGCCTTTGGACGGGCGTGGCGAAATCACAGGGGATACGTGTGAGATGCCTTTGGAGCGCAAAGCGCCGGGAGTAATCTTCCGCCAGCCGGTTACCGAGCCGTTGCAGACAGGGTTGAAAGCGATTGATGCGATGATACCTATCGGACGCGGGCAACGTGAGCTGATTATCGGCGACCGCCAGACAGGTAAGACCGCCATTGCGATTGATACCATTATCAACCAGCGCCATAATTATGAGGCAGGTGATCCGGTATATTGTATCTATGTCGCTGTAGGACAAAAAGGGTCTACGGTGGCGAGTCTTGTAAATGTATTGCGCGAAAAAGGCGCGATGGATTATACGATTGTGGTAGCTGCTACCGCTTCCGATCCTGCTGCCTTGCAGTATTTTGCGCCGTTTGCGGGAGCTGCTATCGGCGAATATTTCCGCGATACAGGCCGTCATGCGTTAGTGGTTTACGATGACTTGTCAAAGCAGGCGGTCGCTTATCGTGAAGTGTCTTTGATTTTGCGCCGCCCTTCAGGACGTGAAGCCTATCCGGGCGATATCTTCTATCTGCATTCCCGTTTGTTGGAACGTGCGGCGAAGATTATCAGCCAGCAAGAGGTGGCAGAAACCATGAACGATTTGCCCGCAAGTCTGAAAGGGAAGGTGAAAGCCGGCGGTTCGCTTACCGCATTGCCTATCATTGAGACACAGGCAGGCGACGTTTCGGCTTATATTCCTACCAATGTGATTTCTATTACCGATGGTCAGATATTCTTGGAAACAGACTTGTTCAACCAAGGTTTCCGTCCTGCCATCAACGTGGGTATTTCTGTATCCCGTGTCGGTGGTAGCGCACAGGTCAAGAGTATGAAGAAAGTGGCAGGTACGTTGAAAATCGACCAGGCGCAATACCGCGAGCTGGAGGCATTCTCTAAGTTCAGCAGCGATATGGACCCTGTCACCGCTATGGCTATTGACCGCGGACGTAAGAATAATCAGTTGCTTATCCAGCCTCAATACACGCCGATGCCGGTAGGTGAACAGGTGGCTATCTTGTATTGTGGCACGCATTCGTTGATGCGGGAAGTCCCCATAGACAAAATACGTGCTTTTCAAGATGCGTTCTTGACCACCATGCGTGCAAATCATCAAAAAGATGTATTGGATGTCTTGGCGGCTGGCAAGATCAGTGATGAGGTAACGGCAATCATCGAAAAAGTAGCGGCAGATACAGTAGGACAATTTAAAGAAAAATAATCATCATGGCATCACTGAAAGAAGTAAAAGGAAGAATCAGTTCCATCAACGGTACGCTGAAAATCACTTCGGCGATGAAGATGGTGGCCTCTGCTAAGCTTCACAAGGCGCAGGGGGATATCGAGAGCATGCTTCCTTACGAACGAAGACTACATCACATGCTTACCAATTTTTTGAGTTCGGGGCAAAGTGTAGAGTCGCCTTTCATTGTGAAACGTGATGTGAGGAAGATTGCCATCGTCGTGTTTGCGTCAAACAGCAGTTTGTGCGGGGGCTTCAATGCCAATGTAATCCGGCACTTGCAGGAAACGGTTGCAGAATATGCGAAAACAATCGGGAAAGAGAATATCTTGGTTTATCCGGTAGGACGCAAAGTAGCGGATGCTGTCAAGAAAATGGGGTTTGCTCCCATGGGTGATTACCAGCACATGAGCGGCAAACCGAATTACCAGGAAGCTTCCGGTTTGGCGGCAGAGCTGATCAACCGTTATTTGGCGGACGAGGTTCAGGAAATCATTCTGTTGTATAATCACTTCAAGTCAACATCTTCGCAGGTGCTGGTGAAAGAGGCTTATTTGCCGCTTGACCTTGAAGCTGAGCAAAAGGCAGGTGCTGCACAAGAAGGCAGGCAGAAAGGGCAGATGGAGGCAGATTACATTATCGAACCTTCAGCAGAGCGGGTTATGCAGGAATTGCTTCCTAAAGTGCTCCGTTTGAAAATCTATACCGTCTTGCTTGATTCGGCTGCTGCAGAACATGCCGCACGTACAATGGCGATGCAAATTGCAACGGATAATGCGAATGATTTGTTGCAGGAGCTTACGTTGCTCTACAACAAGAGTCGTCAGCAGGCTATTACCAACGAATTGCTCGATATTGTGGGCGGTACGATGGCGTAAATAGTTTAAATGAAAAGCCTAGAAATGGAGAAAGGAAAGTAATGTTTGCTTTCTGTAGTCTTCGTTTCTAGGCTTTTTTTGTGGAATTATCTTAGATTCGTTCAGGTAATTAAGAATTGATATAATCCTCTATTTTTCAAGCCTTAGAAATTCTCTAAGGCTTTCTTTATTTATCCGTCGATATTCATTACTTTTGCATAAAGCGATGTTTTATTATTAAAATAATTTTTTTTGATGAATGTTGATGAAATATTAAGCCGCCTGCATATTGAGCGGCTGAACGAAATGCAGCAAGCCGCTATCCGTGCTTTTGGGGGAGGGGATGACGTCATCTTGCTTTCGCCTACGGGGTCGGGCAAGACGCTGGCGTATCTTTTGCCTCTGCTTTCTTTTTTGAAACCCGGAGTAAAGGGGGTGCAGGCTGTAGTGTTGGTTCCTTCGCGTGAACTGGCTTTGCAGATTGACCAGGTATTCCGTGCGATGGGGACAGAATATAATGTGATGAGCTGTTATGGCGGCCGTCCGGCGATGGACGAGCATAGGGTGATGAAGAACGTGAATCCGGCGGTGATTATCGGTACGCCGGGCAGGATGAACGACCATCTTCAGAAAGCGAATTTCGATGCTTCTGCGGTCCGCCTGTTGGTGATAGACGAGTTTGACAAGTGCCTGGAATTCGGCTTTCAGGAGGAAATAGCTTCGGTGATGGGGCAATTGCCCCGGATAGAACGGCGTTTCCTGCTCTCTGCCACCGATGCCGAAGAAATACCTCGTTTTACAGGTTTAAGAAGAGTGAGGAAACTGGATTTCCTCCGTCCGGAGCACGTTTTGTCTTCCCGTTTGCATTTATATAAAGTGGTGTCTCCCGTAAAAGACAAGCTGGAAACCTTATTCCGCCTGCTTTGCTGCATTGGAAACGAATCGACGCTGGTGTTTTGCAATCACCGGGAAAGCGTAGAGCGGGTAGGGGAATATTTGCGGAAGATGAAGATGTATTGTGAGGTGTTCCACGGGGGCATGGAACAGGACGAACGTGAGCGGGCGCTGTATAAGTTCCGCAACGGGAGCTGCCCGGTGCTTGTTTCTACCGATTTGGCTGCCCGGGGGCTGGATATTCCGGAGATAAAGAACGTGGTGCACTATCATCTTCCGGTGTCTGAGGACAGCTTTATCCACCGCAACGGGCGGACGGCGCGTTGGGAAAACGAAGGGAATGCGTATGTGTTGGCTTATCAGGAGGAGGCGTTGCCTTCTTATTTGCCGGAAGACGCGTTGGAGGATTATGAATTGCCCGGTTCGGTGTCTTTGCCGCCTTTGCCCGAGTTTGTGACTTTGTATATCGGAAAAGGGAAAAAAGACAAGATAAATAAGGTAGACATTGTCGGTTTCCTGTCGAAAAAGGGCCGTTTGCAGAAGGACGAAATCGGGAAGGTAGACGTGAAAGAACGTCACGCTTTTGTGGCAATCGCCCGAAGAAAGGCTAAACAAGTGTTAAATCTTGTACAAAATGAAAAGATTAAGGGGGTAAAAGCTTTGATAGAAGTGGCAAAATGATAACTTTGTGTCAGGAATCTGTCCGTTCTTTATATTGAACACAGAGACACAGAGATGCGGAGTTTTATTTACGGTTTTACAATTTACGAAGTGCAATTAAATCGGTGGAATAGTAAACCGTACATTGAAAAATAAATTATTTCTCCGTGCCTTTGTGTCTCTGTGTTCCATTTTTATCTGTGTCAATGTGTAATTAAAATATGCCACTCGTTGGTAATTTGTAAGCCTGAAAGCCGGCTTAGCGTAAAATTATTCATAAAACTTTTGGATATAAAAAATTAATTGCTAACTTCGCATCCAAGAACTAATGATATTGTTTAACCAAAACAAACTACCAAATGAAAAAACATAATTTTAATGCGGGACCTTCTATATTGCCTCGCGAAGTGATCGAAAAAACAGCTCAGGCTATTCTGGATTTTAACGGATCAGGACTTTCGTTGATGGAAATCAGTCACCGCGCTAAAGACTTCCAGCCTGTGGTAGACGAAGCAGTGGCGTTGTTTAAAGAGTTGTTGAACATCCCCGATGGCTATTCCGTGCTGTTCTTGGGCGGAGGCGCAAGCCTGGAGTTCTGTATGGTTCCTTATAATTTCCTGGAAAAGAAAGCCGCTTATCTGAATACAGGCACATGGGCGAAAAAAGCCATGAAGGAAGCAAAAGCTTTTGGTGAAGTAGTAGAGGTGGCCTCTTCGGCCGATGCCAATTATACATTTATTCCGAAGGGATATGAAGTGCCGTCGGACGTGGACTATTTCCATATCACGACCAACAATACGATTTACGGTACCGAGCTTCATGCGGACCCGGAGGTAAACGTGCCGCTGGTGGCTGACATGTCTTCCGACATCTTCTCGCGTCCGGTTGACGTATCGAAATACATCTGCATTTACGGCGGCGCGCAAAAGAACCTGGCTCCTGCAGGCGTGACTTTTGTTATCGTGAAGAATGATGCGGTAGGGAAAGTTTCGCGTCACATTCCGACCATGCTGAATTACCAGACCCATATCGAGAAGGGCTCTATGTTCAATACACCTCCTGTAGTGCCTATTTATGCGGCTTTGCAGACCTTGCGTTGGCTGAAGGCGCAAGGCGGGGTAGAGGAAATGCAACGCCGTGCCAAGTTGCGTTCGGACATGCTGTATGCCGAGATTGACCGTAACAAGTTGTTCCGTGGTACGGTGACGGCTCCCGAAGACCGTTCGTATATGAACATTTGTTTTGTGATGGCTGACGAATATAAAGAACTGGAAGCTGATTTCTTGAAGTTTGCCACCGAAAAAGGTATGGTAGGCATTAAAGGTCACCGTTCGGTCGGAGGATTCCGTGCTTCATGCTACAATGCACTGCCTGTGGAAAGCGTACAGGCATTGATTGACTGCATGCAGGAATTCGAGAAGATGCATTGATTTGCTCAGTTATGTTTCACGGGAGTTAAAGGTAGTTATGTTTCACAGGAGTTATCACTTCGTTCAAGGAGTTAAAGGTCAATACTCTTGCCTCTGAAAATTGTAAAAGGTATTGGCATCTAACTCCCTCTAACTTCTTTTAACTCCCTCTAATTTATTAATTTAACATTGGATTTCTATGAAAATATTGGTTGCAACAGAGAAACCGTTTGCTAAAGTAGCGGTAGACGGTATCCGTAAAGAAATAGAAGGAGCTGGTTACGAATTGGCCCTGTTGGAGAAATATACCGATAAGGCGCAATTGCTGGATGCGGTGAAAGACGCAAATGCTTTGATTATCCGGAGCGACGTGATAGACAATGAAGTGTTGGATGCTGCCAAGGAACTGAAGATTGTAGTACGTGCCGGAGCGGGATATGACAATGTAGACCTTGAAGCGGCTACGGCTCATGGCGTATGCGTAATGAACACGCCGGGGCAGAACTCGAATGCGGTGGCAGAGCTGGCTTTCGGAATGATGATAATGGCTGTCCGCAATTTTTATGACGGCAAATCCGGTACGGAGTTGAAAGGCAAGAAACTGGGTATTCATGCTTACGGAAATGTGGGACGCAATGTGGCCCGTATCGCTAAGGGTATCGGCATGGAGATTTATGCTTACGACGCTTATTGCCCCAAAGAAGTGATGGAGGGTGACGGAATCGTTCCGGTAGATTCCGCCGAAGCCTTGTACGAAACCTGTAACGTGGTTTCGCTTCACATCCCGGCTACTGCTGAAACGAAGAATTCCATCAATTATGATTTGGTGAACCGTATGCCGAAGAACGGGCTGCTGGTGAATACGGCACGTAAGGAAGTCATTAACGAGGCAGACTTGCTTCGCTTGATGAACGACCGTCCTGACTTGAAGTATGTGACGGATATCATGCCGGTCCATCATGCCGAATTTGCCGAGCAATTCCCCGGACGTTATTTCTCTACTCCGAAGAAGATGGGTGCACAGACCGCCGAAGCCAATATCAACGCGGGCATAGCAGCCGCAAAACAGATTGTCGGCTTTTTGAAAGACGGATGTGAGAAGTTCCGGGTGAATAAGTAACTATCAATTAACAATTAATAATTAATAGTTAATAATTGACTATGCGGCACTGTGATTGTTTTGTTCTTTCGGATTACAAATCCGGCGTAGCAAAATCCATACCGCGTATGATATAATTGTTAATTATTAATTATTAATTATTAATTTGAATATCCGCAAAATGCCAATGGTATGAAAAGGAGTTTTGCCCGCTTCGCTCACAGGAGTTAAAAGACAATAGTTCTGTTAGGATTTCCATTAGTAAATGTATTGGCTTCTAACTCCTTATTGGTGAAATGCGGACATTCCTAATTATTAATTATCAACTGAATACTATGGTAAAGATAAGACCCTTTAAAGGAATACGTCCTCCTAAGGAACTGGTAGAAGAGGTGGCGTCTCGTCCATACGATGTGCTCAATTCGGAAGAAGCGCGTGCCGAGGCTGCAGGCAATGAAAAATCATTGTATCATATCATCAAACCGGAAATTGATTTTCCGGAAGGAATCGACGAGCATGACCCGCGTGTATATGAAAAAGCAGCAGAAAACTTCCGGAAGTTCCAGGAAAAAGGTTGGCTGGTGCAAGACAAAAAGGCTTGTTACTATGTTTACGCCCAAACAATGAACGGGAAAACTCAATACGGGCTGGTGGTAGGTGCCTATGTGCCCGATTACATGAACGGTGCTATCAAAAAGCATGAACTGACTCGTCGTGACAAAGAAGAAGACCGTATGAAACATGTACGGGTAAACAATGCGAATATCGAACCGGTATTTTTTGCTTATCCGGAGAATAAAGAACTGGATGCCATCGTGAAAAAATATGTGGCTAAAAAGCCTGAATACGATTTCATTGCTCCGGGAGACGGTTTCGGTCATACATTTTGGGTAATTGACCAAGACGAAGATATTAAGGCAATTACGCATGCATTCGAACAGATGCCGGCAATGTATATTGCCGATGGGCATCACCGAAGTGCGGCAGCAGCATTGGTAGGTGCAGAAAAAGCCAGACAAAATCCGAATCACCGTGGGGATGAGGAATATAATTATTTTATGGCGGTATGTTTTCCTGCCGACCAGTTGACCATTATTGATTATAATCGTGTAGTAAAAGACTTGAACGGACTTACGCCGCAAGCGTTCATAGAAGCTCTGAAGAAACATTTTACGGTAGAAGAGAAGGGGACGGAAATTTATAAACCTCAAGCCTTGCATAATTTTTCGTTGTATGTAGACGGTAAATGGTATAGCCTGACCGCTCATCCGGATACGTATGACGACAATGACCCGATTGGGGTACTGGATGTAACTATTTCATCAAAATTAATTCTGGATGAATTATTAGGCATAAAAGATTTGCGTACGGATAAGCGCATTGATTTTGTAGGGGGTATCCGCGGACTGGAAGAATTGAAAAAACGAGTGGATAGTGGCGAAATGAAAATGGCATTGGCTCTTTATCCGGTATCTATGAAACAACTGATGGACATTGCCGATACAGGCAATATTATGCCACCCAAAACAACATGGTTCGAGCCTAAACTTCGTTCGGGATTGGTTATTCATAAATTAGAATAAGCCTTGACGCTGATTGATGTTTTTTAAATGTGCTAATGTGACAATGCGATAATGTGCTAATATGCTAATGTGATAATCTGATTATAGATTGAACACAGAGGCACCGAGACGCAGAGGATAATTTTTCCTTCGTGTGCTCTGTCTTCCTCACATTAGCACATTACCACATTATCGCATTGGATTTCTGTCAAGGCTTATAATATGATTGTTTCCAAATCATCGGGTACTACTACACGGCCTTTGAAGTATTGTCTGGCTTCTGCTGTATAGAGTGCTTTTCGTTCTTCCAAATGTGTGTCTTCCGTGTGATAAAGTATCAGATTCTTGATATTCAGCTCATTTGCCAGTTTTCCGGCTTCTAATGCTGTACTGTGATGTTTTTCGTATGGCTTGAAGATTTCCCGGTCGCGATAAAGACAAAAAGCTTCACACATCATCCAGTCTGCATCTTGCGCTAATGCATGATTCTGCTCGTTATAAGGTTCGTCACCCAGGCATACCACTGTTTTCCCGTCAGGAAGTGTAGCCCGAAAGCCGAATTGTTTCTCTTTTGTGGAATGGATATCAAAGCATTGCACACGTGTATGGTTGACAAAAAAATCATCATTGTCTTTCACTTCACACAAGACAACGCCTTTGCCTAATTGAGCTAATACCTTTTTAGGTAAGGTCATCCGGCAGATTTCCTCGAGTACGTGCAAGGCTCGTTCGTGGCTATGGATTCGGCAAACGCCTTGATACGTACCGTTGTTTTGTTTTTGCATAATCATTCGAGCCACCCATACGACCCCTAATATGTGGTCGGTATGTGCATGGGTGAGAAACACGTCGTGGATGTCTGTCAATGAGATATTGGCTTTTTCTAATTGTGAAAGCACGCCATTCCCTCCGCCGGCATCTACCAGCAGTAGGCTGTTGTCTTTATCTTTCAGGACAAAACAAGTGTTGTAGCATCGGGTGACTGTTGCATTTCCCGTGCCTAACATGATAATTTCATCAGTTGCTGTCATTTTTTTTATCTACTTATTGATAGTTGTACCTTAAAGTCATGCAAATTTACAATAAAACTTTGAGATTTCCTTCGGATTTGTCACTGCTTAAAGAGTCGGTGGAAAAGCTTCTGCTGGATATGTCTTCATCTAAAATAATGAATGTTAGCTGATTGTCTTTTGTGATTTTTTACGGATGTCATTAAGAAGCTGTTTTGATTTTATTCGATAACATCTTTTCAGTGCTTTGTGTGTCTTTTCATGCCATATCCGCCCGTATGTTTCGTCAGATAGCCCGCTATCTTCCTCACTATCTGGACGAAACTGACATGAAAATGCATTTCAAATCTTCTGAAAATAAAATTAATTCTTCGTTCTTCGTTCTTCATTCTTCATTCTTCATTAAATTTCCTATCTTTGCACCCGGTTTTGGAAAACAAATAGGAAACTATGGATCGTATTACAGTCAAAGGATTTGCGTATGGTGCCATTGCGGCTGCCAGTTATGGGTTGAATCCCTTGTTTGCGTTGCCTCTCTATGCTCATGGCATAGGGGCTGACTCTGTGTTGTTTTACCGTTATGCTTTCGGTGTCATTATGTTGGCGGTGATGATGTTCGTACAGAAGCAATCATTTGCGTTGCGCCGGTGCGAAGTGCTTCCTTTGATTGTGATGGGGCTGATGTTCTCTTTTTCATCGCTTACACTGTTTTTGTCATACAATTACATGGATGCAGGCATTGCTTCGACCATCTTGTTTGTCTATCCGGTATTGGTGGCGATATTGATGGCTGTGTTCTTCAAGGAAAAAGTATCACCCGTTACGATGATTTCCATTGCATTGGCATTTACCGGCATATCCTTGCTGTATAAAGGTGAGGGAGGACAGACCTTGAGCTTGATGGGAGTGACCTTGGTCTTTCTGTCTTCGTTGACTTACGCTATATATATAATAGGTGTAAATCGGTCGGTATTGAAGAATATGCCGATTGTCAAACTGACGTTCTATGTCCTTTTATTCGGGCTGAGCGTATATGTGGTCCGGCTGAAATTCTGTACTCAGCTTGATGTTATCAGTCAGCCGTTGTTGTGGGTCAATCCGGTTTGTCTTGCCTTGTTCCCGACCGTTATTTCATTGGTGGCAATGACAAAGTCCATTCATTATATCGGTTCGACCCCAGCCGCCATATTAGGTGCATTAGAACCGCTGACCGCTATCTGTTGCGGGGTGTTGGTGTTCGGCGAACGGCTTACTCCCCGCATTATATTGGGAATTGTGCTGATACTGATAGCCGTGACACTTATCATTCTGGGCAAGTCATTGATTCGCCAGCTTCAGGTACGGGTGATTCACCGTAATCATCATTTCCCGCAACGTTAACCGAAAAAGGCAGAGGACACGTGGACGATACCTATAGAACCATAACCGGACCTTCGGAAGCTGTTTATACGGAGAAGCGGAGCAAGTTTATCGCCGTTGCCCTTCCTGTGCGTACCCTTGAAGAGGTGAAAGAGCAGCTGGATATTTACCAGAAGAAATATTACGATGCCCGCCATGTGTGTTATGCGTATATGTTAGGGGCGGAGCGGAAGAATTTCCGTGCCAATGATAACGGAGAGCCTTCGGGCACAGCCGGAAAACCGATATTGGGGCAAATCAATTCGAAAGAGCTGACCGATGTGCTGGTGATTGTGGTGCGCTATTTTGGGGGTATCAAGTTAGGTACAAGCGGGCTGATAGTAGCATACCGTACGGCCGCTTCACTGGCTTTGGAGGAAGCCGAAGTGGTAGAAAAGACGGTTGACGAAGAAGTGGGCATCGCTTTTGAATATCCTTTTATGAACGATGTGATGCGGGTTGTGAAAGAAAATCTGCCTGAGATTGTGAGCCAATCCTATGATATGGATTGTTTCATGCGTCTGCGCATCCGTAAGTCGGAAATGCCGCGTTTGCGTGCGCGGTTGGAAAAGGTGGAAACGTTGCGCTTTGTTGAAGAATGAAATGTAACATGTTTGTAACATGTTTGACATAAATAGTTTACCTTTGTCCTTTACCTTTGCACAAGTTAAAAATGAAGAGACAAATGAAAAAATATCTCTCTGCGCTGTTGTTGGCGCTCTCTGTAGCATCTGTCGGTGCTCAAGATTTTAGTTGGAAAGATGCGGTTCCCGAGATTCACGGTACAGTGCGTGGAAAGTACGAATATCAGACTTCAACAAACGCACAACGCTTTCAGGTGCGTAATGCGCGTGTAAGCGCTACGGGCAAGGTGCTTCCTATCGTGAGTTATAAAGCTGAAATAGACCTTTGCGATGAGGGGGTTATCAAGATGTTGGATGCTTATGCGCGTGTCACTCCGCTGAAAGGGTTTGATGTCACTATCGGCCAGATGCGTGTGCCCTTTACCATCGACGCGCACCGTTCTCCCCATTTGCAATATTTCGCAAACCGTTCGTTCATTGCCAAGCAGATGGGAAGCTTGCGCGATGCGGGTGCCACGTTGAAATATTCAATGAAAGAGAGCTTCCCTTTTGCTATCGAGGCAGGATTGTTCAGCGGGTCCGGATTGACCGAGCAGAAGGGATGGCACAAGGCGCTTTCCTATTCAGCCAAGTTGGAATTAATGCCGTTCAAGGGATACAACTTGACTTTGAGCACGCAGCGCATCCGCCCTTTCGACCGGAATATTTATATGTATGACCTCGGTACGTATTACGAATGGAACAATTGGCACTTTGAAGTGGAAGGGATGTATAAGGACTATGCGCATTCCGATTTCAAGAGCGTGTGGGCGGTAGACGCGTTCGTTAATTATGATTATTTTATCAAGAAAGAGAAGAGCCTGATAAAGAAAGTCTCATTTTTGGCGCGTTTCGACTACATGGGGAACAACAGTGATGAATTGGATGAAGATGGAATCGATTATATCATAACCGATTATGAGCGTAAACGTATTACAGGCGGCTTGACGTTTAGCTTCGGAAAACCGTTTCAGGCAGACCTCCGTTTGAATTATGAAAAATATTTCTATGATGATGATGCGTTCGCATTGGAGTCGGAACAAGATAAATTGGTAATAGAAATGATGGTTCGCTTCTGATAATTTGCTTTTATAAACATTTGTTTTGCCTTTCCGGTTGTATTGGTTACACCTGGGAAGGCTTTTTGTTTAATGAATGTCCGAAATTAGCCAACGTAGGAGCGGGGTTCGTCCGCCCGTATGTGTCCACGTGGATGTTTTCGGGCAGGCAACCCCTGCCCCTACAAGTTATTGGTAAAATGCGGACATTCATTGTATAAAACTTGTTTATTTGTATGATTTTGTGGGTTTTTCCATAAATCCGTACTTTATTTCAAGGTTTTGATGTATCTTTAGCCCCCGTTAAAAGTTTGGGAAACATGGAGCAGGAAACTTTTCATCTTTTCTTGTGGGTGATGTCTGGCATAGCCTTGATTGTATTTGTCGCCCTTTATTTCGTGAAAGCCGGGTATGGCATTTTTCGGACGCCTTCATGGGGATTGTCTGTCAATAATAAAGTGGGATGGGTGCTCATGGAGTCACCCGTATTTATTGTGATGCTCGTCTTGTGGGCATATAGCGGGATAGGGGTTGCCTTCCCTCAATTCTTGTTTTTGTTGCTTTTCTTATTGCATTATTTCCAGCGTTCGTTCGTTTTTCCGTTTTTGATGAAAGGGAAGAGCAGGATGCCGGTGGCTATTATGGCTATGGGCATTGTATTCAATGTATTGAACGGGATGATGCAAGCCGGAGGTCTTTTCTATTTTAACGAGGGCGTGCCTACGGGTATCGGGCTGGGCTATCTGCTGGAGCCGCATGCCTTGATCGGACTTGCCTTGTTCTTTATCGGGATGGGCATTAACTTGCATTCCGATAGTGTTGTCCGGAATTTGCGCAAGCCCGGCGATACCCGTCATTATCTTCCGCAGAGAGGGATGTACCGGTATGTGACTTCTGCCAATTATTTGGGTGAACTGATAGAATGGACGGGATTTGCTGTTCTTACGGCTTCGCCTGCTGCGTGGGTATTTGTTTGGTGGACTGCGGCAAATTTGGTTCCTCGCGCAAATGCCATTTATCATAAATATTGCGATGAGTTTGGCGCTGAGGCAGTAGGAAAACGGAAACGAATTATACCTTATATATATTGATAGTAGTAAATTATTATACAATGAAAGATTCGAAATTGTTTACTCCGGTCACGTTGGGACCGTTGACCTTGCGGAACCGTACCATCCGTTCGGCTGCATTCGAGAGTATGTGTCCGGGGAATAAACCTTCGCAGATGTTGCTGGACTATCATCGGTCTGTAGCTGCAGGAGGAATAGGGATGACTACGGTGGCGTATGCTGCCGTTACGCAAAGCGGTTTGTCTTTCGACCGTCAGTTGTGGATGCGTCCTGAAATCGTTCCGGGTTTACGCGAGCTGACCGATGCGGTGCATAAGGAAGGGGCTGCGGCCGGCATTCAGTTGGGGCATTGCGGAAACATGTCGCATAAAAGCATCTGCGGGTGCATGCCTGTAGGAGCCAGCAGCGGATTCAATTTGTATTCGCCGACTTTTGTGCGCGGGCTTCGTGCAGATGAGTTGCCTGAAATGGCACGTGCTTACGGGCGTTCGGTCAATCTGGCCCGTGAAGCTGGTTTTGATGCGGTAGAGATTCATGCGGGGCATGGCTATCTGATTAGCCAGTTCCTTTCTCCTTCTACCAACCATCGGAAAGATGAGTACGGCGGTTCGCTTCAAAACCGGATGCGTTTTATGGATATGGTGATGGAAGAAGTGATGAAAGCGGCAGGCAATGACATGGCGGTTTTGGTCAAGATGAACATGCGCGACGGATTCAAGGGAGGCATGGAATTGGACGAAACGTTGCAGGTGGCAAAACGTTTGGAGCAGTCGGGCGCGCATGCGTTGGTGTTGAGCGGAGGATTTGTAAGCAAGGCTCCGATGTATGTGATGCGTGGCGAGATGCCTATACGGAGCATGACGCATTACATGGATTGCTGGTGGCTGAAGTATGGTGTACGCATGGTAGGCAAGTGGATGATTCCCAGCGTGCCTTTCAAAGAGGCTTATTTCTTGGAAGATGCATTGAAGTTCCGGAAGGAAATCAAGATGCCGTTGGTATATGTAGGCGGTTTGGTATCGCGAGAGAAAATAGATGAGGTGCTTGACTGCGGTTTCGAAGCCGTACAGATGGCGCGTGCTTTGCTGAATGAGCCGGGATTTGTGAACCGTATGCGGGAGGAAGAGAATGCCCGCAGCGGTTGTAAGCACAGTAATTATTGCATTGCGCGTATGTATTCCATTGAAATGGCATGCCATCAGCATTTAAAGGAAGAATTGCCTCCGTGTCTGAAGAAGGAAATAGAGCGAATCGAGAAAAGACAGGCGTAGATATGGAAAATGAACGGAAATTAGCGGTTGTTACCGGTGCCGATGGAGGTATGGGCAGGGAGATAACCCGTGCGGTGGCTATGGCAGGCTATCGGGTGATAATGGCAAGTTGCCGTCCCCGGAAAGCGGAAGAAGTGCGCCGGATGTTGCTTCAGGAACAAAACGGTTTGCAACTTGAAATCCGGGAACTTGATTTGGCTTCGCTGGCTTCTGTCTCGGCTTTTGCCGAGCGGTTATTGGCAGAAGGTGTTCCGGTCTGCTTGTTGATGAACGATGCCGGAACGATGGAAACGGGCAGGCACATCACCGAAAACGGGTTGGAGCGTACGGTGAGTGTGAACTATGTAGGTCCTTATCTCTTGACGCGCAAACTGCTCCCCTTGATGAAAGAGGGGAGCCGCATTGTGAATATGGTATCGTGTACCTATGCCATTGGGCGGTTGGATTTTCCCGAATTTTTCACCAAAGGGAAGAAAGGGGCGTTCTGGCGCATTCCTATTTATAGCAATACCAAGCTGGCACTGACATTGTTCACAATCGACCTTGCCAACCGGGTGCGCGAGAAGGGAATCGTAGTCAATGCGGCTGATCCAGGCATTGTATCGACCGATATCATTACGATGCACATGTGGTTTGACCCCTTGACGGATATTCTTTTCCGTCCTTTTATACGCACTCCGCGGAAAGGGGCTGCTACAGCCGTTCACTTGTTGTTGGACGAAGAAGCGGGCAAACGGACCGGAACGCTGAACGTAAGTTGCCACGCCAAACCGCTTTCGGATAAATATGTGCATCATGTGCAGATGAAAGAACTTTGGGACAGAACTGAAGAGATTGTAAAGCCTTGGCTATAAAAACGAAAGGGCGTTCTCAAAATAAGCCTTGGCAAAATTTAAGCAAGCTTTTATTTGATAAAAAGGATTGTGTAACAGTCGGCTAATTCATTGCGTGTTAGCCGGCTTTTTTGTATGGAGTATGGGATATAGCACAAAGATAAACAACGGCACTATCCGGTTAGCTATCTTTCCTGTAATGGCGAAAATTGTAAAATTTAAATAGGGATTTTCTGCTTTTTTAAATTGCTTGCGGAAGCTGGGGGATTCGAACCCCCGGTACGGGAAATCCG